>ENA-OOVY01000061-OOVY01000061.1-human-gut-metagenome-genome-assembly--contig:-NODE-61-length-21939-cov-2.413357_pt1 | contig 21939 bp, 14 predicted proteins | sample MGYA00241400_ERZ501307 | MGnify/ENA primary metagenome ERZ501307 (study PRJEB25962, sample SAMEA2042364) | human gut metagenome | biome: human gut; feature: human-associated habitat; material: faeces... | reverse complement strand
TCTGCTGCTGGACGAGCCGACGAACCATCTGGACCTGCGCAGCGTGGAGTGGCTGGAGGACTACATCCGGCACTTCAAGGGAACGGTCCTGACGATCTCGCACGACCGTTATTTCCTCGACCGTGTCTGCTCAGAGATTATCGAAATAGACAATCGGCAGCTTTATCAATATAAAGGGAATTATAGCTATTACCTCGAAAAACGTCAGGAACGCATCGACGCAAAAAGTGTGGAGATAGAACGTGCCAATAACCTCTATCGTACCGAACTTGACTGGATGCGCCGGATGCCGCAGGCACGCGGACATAAGGCCCGTTATCGGGAAGATGCTTTCTACGAACTTGAAAAGGTGGCGAAGCAACATATCCGCAATGATAATGTGAAACTGGAAGTAAAAGCCTCTTATATCGGCAGCAAGATATTCGAAGCCGATCATCTTTATAAGAGTTTCGGTGACTTGAAGATTCTGGATGATTTCTCTTATATTTTTGCCCGTTATGAGAAAATGGGAATTGTAGGCAACAACGGAACGGGAAAGTCTACATTTATCAAGATACTCATGGGGCAGGTACAGCCTGATAGCGGTACGGTGGATATCGGCGAAACGGTTCGTTTCGGTTATTATTCGCAGGACGGTCTCCAGTTTGACGAACAGATGAAGGTGATTGATGTGGTACAGGATATTGCCGAGGTCATAGAACTGGGCAACGGTAAGAAACTGACGGCATCCCAATTCCTTCAATATTTCCTGTTTACTCCCGAAACGCAGCATAGCTACGTTTATAAATTGAGTGGAGGTGAACGTCGCCGTCTGTATCTCTGCACGGTTCTGATGCGTAATCCCAACTTTCTGGTGCTTGACGAGCCTACCAACGACCTGGATATTATAACTTTGAACGTGCTCGAAGAATATCTTCAGAACTTCAAAGGTTGTGTCATTGTGGTGTCACACGACCGTTACTTTATGGATAAGGTAGTGGATCATTTAATGGTATTCAACGGACAGGGAGATATCCGTGACTTTCCCGGAAATTACAGTGATTACCGAGATTGGAAAGATGCGAAAGCGCAACAGGAAAAAGAGGCTGAGAAACCGCAGGAGGAGAAGACGGCCCGTGTCCGTCTGAATGATAAGCGGAAGATGAGCTTCAAAGAAAAACGTGAGTTTGAACAACTGGAAAAAGAAATAGCCGAACTGGAAACGGAGAAGGCGCAGATTGAAGAACAGCTGTGCAGCGGTACGCTCTCTGTGGACGAACTGACCGAGAAGTCAAAACGATTGCCGGAAGTGAATGACCTGATTGATGAAAAGACTATGCGCTGGTTGGAACTCAGCGAAATAGAAGGTTGAATTCCGAATAACAATAAACCCGAAAATTCTGATAACCAGATACTCCTGATAACATAAACCTTTATGACAAACCTGACCAATTATCATAGTCATTGCCTGTATTGCGACGGACGGGCTAATATGGAAGATTTTATCCGCTTTGCTATCAGCGAAGGCTTTACTTCCTATGGCATTTCTTCCCATGCCCCGTTGCCGTTCTCTACTGCATGGACAATGGAATGGGATCGGATGGATGATTACCTTTCTGAATTCTCCCGTCTCAAAGAAAAGTATGCTGATAAAATAGAATTGGCAATCGGCCTTGAAATAGATTATCTGGATGAGGACAGCAATCCTTCTTTGCCTCGTTTTCAGGATTTGCCGCTTGATTACCGGATCGGTTCGGTACACATGCTGTATTCTCCGGAGCGGGAAATCGTGGATATTGATACTCCGGCAGATACTTTCCGTCAATTAATAGACAAGCATTTCGATGGTGACTTGGATTATGTGGTTCACCTTTATTATAAGAATCTGCTTCGTATGGTAGAATTAGGGGGATTTGATATTGTAGGTCATGCGGATAAGATGCACTACAATGCTTCCTGCTATCGTCCGGGGTTATTGGATGAACCGTGGTATGATACATTGGTTCGCGGATACTTCACGGCCATTGCCGAACACGGCTATATTGTAGAAATCAATACCAAAGCTTATCATGAACTGGGAACATTCTATCCTAATGAACGATATTTCACTTTCTTGAAAGAATTAGGTGTTCGGGTGCAGGTCAATAGTGATGCTCACTATCCGGAAAGGATAAATAATGCTCGTGCCGAAGCTCTGGCTGCTTTGAAGAAGGCAGGTTTCACTTCGGTAGTAGAGTGGCATGATAGAAAATGGGAGGACACGGGAATATCAGTTCCTCGGTGACCGGTTATTTATTTGTAAGTTGGAGTGCAAAAGATTCGTGAGACACGATTTCTTTCTTTTTTATATGAATGATATAAGTGCCTGGTTCTGAGATAGCAATCGGATTATCATTGTCTATTAGTAAATTGGTAGGATGATAAACACTTGCGTAACATAGATCATTGATGACAGCCGCTTGTGCTTTTTTGTCATTGCGGATGATATGAACGGAGCGACTGTCGAAATCGCGCACTTTTTGTTGTGTGGTGGCTGGAAGTGTCAGATATACATAAGATGCAGGTGCATCTTTACGGTGTTTTAAGTAAACTGAGAATAATTTACTTTTTAGAATTTCGGGTTTGTACATTCCCATAAAGTCTTTCCATTGTCCTTCTTTATTCTCGGTCAGAGTGATGCAAGTGTCCGCCTGCAAGATGATATATCCGGTATTATCATGGAAAATCCGTTTATTGTCATCAGACCATACTTTGCCTTTGCTGAACCGTTGGTCAATAGATGTCATAATAGTGGCTGTGCTGTCAGCATGGATGTTGCTTCCCATACATAATACATAGTTATCCGTAAATATCCAGGTTTTATTCGCCTCCAGTTTGTTACGTTTCAGCTGCATGGCAGTAATTCCGGTATTTTGGTAAGTCGTTCCTCCTACATAGGAACTGTGATTTCGCGCATCTGTTTTATTGGGATTAGGAATAGGCGCATTGCTTTCATAAGTAGTAATCCCCGGGATTCTTCTCCAATTCCAAAAAGGAAAAATGTTATGGTATTCACCTCCATGCACATACGTATACAATGCACCGTCGGCCATGTAATATCCTTTCAGGTTATCCTCGTTCACCAGTTCCGTGCCGATTACTCGTTCGGAAGCCATACGTACGGAAGCCAGCCAGGTAGGAGTACGGTGAACGGTATAGTCCGACTCCCGGAAATGTTTGTTTCCGGTGAATGAGTTGGGGACTTGTGAAAAAGAAGAATTTCGAAGAATCATTTTCTTTATTTGATCGGCAACTTCCGGTTCGCTGCTTTTCATTAATGAATGTGCGGCAAAGAGTAAACTAAATCCTTTGTCAATATCTGCGTTGCGGAATAGTTGGCGGTTAAGCGCATTTACATCCCAATATCCCCTCCAGATAATCCATTGGTAACCTTCTAGTAGCAGGGAGGTGAGAATTCTTTGTTGTTCCTGTGAAAAAGCAAGGGTAGTGCCGGTAAATAGTTCCGAATAGAAACTCATATTGCATATAAAAGACAGGCCGTAATTGCCAAACTGTTGTTGGGGCCCGTGCTGGTGAAAACTCCAGTCTGCTTTGATTCCTTCTTTTTGTCCGAGAGTTATTTCAGATGCAATAACTTTCCGTGCTTCTTTTGCCAGTTGCCAGTCATTCTGCAATAAAGCTCTGATTAGTACATTACCTGCCAGCCAAACTTTGTTCTGTCCTGTCATGCCGAAGGATGAATTCATCATTACTTTGATTGCGCCTTGTTTTTCCGGTTCGCTCATTTCTTGTTCGAACAATAGGAATGCGGGCCCGAGTGTACGTGGAATGCCGATTTGATTATACCACCAATTTTTGCATACCAGTTTTCTACTAAACCAGAAATTCATTGCTTGATGAATGGCGTTAGTCAGTCGGGCTCTTTCAGACGGTTTAAGTATCTGCTTTTTCTGGTAATGGTATTTAGTGAGTTTCAATATCCGTTCGGTATGTTTTTTCGGTTCCCACCCGGAACGTTTCGTATCTGCGTAGTTGATATCTTCCCATGAACCGTCCGTATGGAGAGTATTTATTAAATGTTTGATTTCTTTAGGGGAGATAGGATATAGTTGTTGTAACTCAATTACATTCTGATCCGAAGCTTCCTTCTCTGGAGGGATTGTTGATAATTGCCTAAGAAGCACCTCCTTACCTTTATCTTTGCCGACAGTGGCATTTATATAGTTTCTTTTGATTAAGGCGACTGAGTCATTGAACGCTTCTTGTGCATCGAGCGTTGCATAGCTTAATAGACAAAGAAGTAACGAGAGATAAAGGTAAGAGGGTGTGATTTTCATATTTTCTATTCTAGACTGTTTTCGGATTGCTTTTCTGTATTTTATTTATTCTGTCCGTTTGCAGGCATTCGCCAGGAAAAACTCATTCAATGCATCTTCGTAATTTCCGTGAATCAGAATATGATGATTGCCCAATGGATTCTTCAGGAAATACTCGGCGGGAGTATTCATACGGATACGTACCTGTGTACGGCACATATTGATATAATTCGTGTTTTCGGATAATGTTCCCGTGGACAAGTAATATTCATCCAGACATTCGCCGCCACATTTAATAATAGTCACGTCTCCTGTTGGAAGTAAGCCTTGGATAGCAATACCTTTTTCTGTCTCGAAGTGGTTGCGGATAATGTATCTTTCCGTTTGTTTAAGGCCTATGGTACAGTGAGCCAATATAAGCTCGTTGGTGCGGGAATTAATCATGGAAGGATTCGCCATGAATCCGTCTTTTCCGGTTAATGACTTCACGGCCAGCAAAGTAAATATCGACTGAAGATCCCCTTCACAACCTGCCATTATGCCATCGTCATTCAGCAAAGATAATGCCAGACAACCGGTAGTGTCGATTTGCTCAATCAGTTTGAAACAACTGAGTGTCAACGCCTCCAACTTTTCTTCTTCGCATACTTTCTTAATAGCCCGATATAATCGCATCGCTTTGATTAAATCTTCGGGAGTTCCTTCACGGCAGGCAAGAGCTTGTGAAGCAACGGCGGCACAGGAAGCACCTACCTGTTCATCTGTGATTTGTTGAAAATGTTCATAAATTCGTTCCAATGGAATGTCTATGTATTCGATACCCCAACGGCGTTTTGCCAGAAGATAGTCAACATTGCTGGCGACCAACCAGGATGAAGGTGTTCCGATAACTCCGATGCGTTTGCCGAATAAAGAACGTTGTGCCCGGAAATTATTATAGAGTATATGTACACGTTGTATGATTGCCGGTAATTCACCGTGAAGAATTTCGCTTTTCATTCCTCTTCCGCGTAACCATGTAGATATCTCCAGAGCGGCTGCAAGTGAGTTTTGCATACCGTCGGCCAGTAAAATGGCAGGGCGGGGAAGTCGTTCGAAATGTTGGATGACCAGTCTTTCTACTCCGCCGGTAGCGATAAAAATAATCTTGAAATCATCACTCGTCAACTTGTCCATATCCTGATAATCGACAAGCTTGACAGTATAATATTTTTCGAGTTCGCTTAAAATCGCTTCATGCGAACTGCGCAGCGTGGCTTGTTTATGAAGTAGTGACGCAAATGAGATAAGGTGTATGGTCATTATGATATTGTTTTAAGTTTTCCGTATGACAAATGTATAGCTTTATTTTCAAAATCCCATAACGTTTTTAACCTTGCTAAGGTTTTTAAAGTTTTTATGTCTCTGTATTCAAATTATTGCGTACATTTGCAGCTCCAAGTAGATAAAGTAAATAGTAATTAAGTAATTTGTAGTTAAAATTATGCCAACCATATCCATTCGCGGAAACGAGATGCCTGCATCTCCTATCAGAAAACTGGCTCCTTTGGCAGACGCTGCCAAGCAACGCGGAGTTCATGTATTTCACCTGAACATCGGACAGCCTGACCTGCCCACGCCTCAGGTCGCGATTGACGCGATACGCAACATTGATCGCAAAGTGCTGGAGTACAGTCCCAGCGCAGGTTATCGTAGCTATCGCGAGAAATTAGTAGGATATTATGCAAAGTTCAATATCAATCTTACAGCAGATGATATAATCATTACATCGGGTGGTTCGGAGGCGGTGCTTTTCTCTTTCCTTTCCTGTCTGAATCCCGGGGATGAAATTATTGTTCCGGAACCGGCTTATGCCAACTATATGGCATTTGCTATCTCTGCCGGAGCGAAGATCCGCACTATCGCCACGACTATCGAAGAGGGTTTCTCACTTCCGAAAGTGGAGAAATTTGAAGAACTGATAAATGAACGTACCAAAGCTATCCTGATTTGTAATCCGAACAATCCGACCGGTTATCTGTATACCCGTCGTGAGATGAATCAGATTCGTGACTTGGTGAAGAAATACGATTTATTCCTTTTCTCCGATGAAGTATATCGCGAATTTATCTATACCGGTTCGCCCTATATTTCTGCCTGCCATTTGGAAGGCATCGAGAATAATGTGGTTCTGATTGACTCCGTTTCGAAACGTTATTCGGAATGTGGAATCCGTATCGGTGCGCTGATTACCAAGAACAAAGAGATACGTGACGCTGTTATGAAGTTCTGTCAGGCTCGTTTGAGTCCCCCTTTGATCGGACAGATTGCTGCCGAGGCTTCATTGGATGCTCCGGAAGAATATTCACGTGAGACCTATGATGAATATGTGGAACGTCGTAAATGCCTCATTGACGGATTGAACCGCATTCCGGGTGTTTATTCTCCGATTCCTATGGGAGCTTTCTACACGGTGGCGAAACTTCCGGTAGATGATTCGGATAAGTTCTGTGCCTGGTGTCTTTCGGACTTCGAGTACGAAGGGCAGACAGTCTTTATGGCTCCGGCTTCCGGTTTCTATACCACTCCGGGCTCCGGTATCAACGAGGTTCGTATTGCTTATGTATTGAAAAAAGAAGACTTGACCCGTGCGCTTTTTGTCTTGCAAAAGGCTTTGGAGGCGTATCCGGGAAGAACGGAATAAAAGATGTCTCTATCACTTTTCATAGCCCGGCGTATCTATCGTGAAAGCGATGGCGGAAAGCAGGTATCACGTCCTGCGGTCCTCATTGCTATGGCGGGTATTGCTATCGGACTGGCTGTAATGATTATAGCGGTAGCGGTAGTGATCGGGTTTAAAAGTGAAGTGAGAAATAAGGTCATTGGATTTGGCTCGCATATCCAGATAACGAATCTGGATGCGGTCAATTCTTATGAGACACATCCGATTGTTGCTGGCGATAGTTTGATTGCCGCCCTTTCCGATTATCCTGAAGTGAGTCATGTACAACGTTATTCCACCAAACCGGGAATGATAAAAACAGACGACGCCTTTCAGGGAATGGTGCTGAAGGGTGTTGGACCGGAATTTGATTCCCGCTTTATGAAGGAATATCTGGTCGAAGGAGAAATTCCCGTTTTCAGTGATTCTGTATCTTCCAATCAGGTGCTTATTTCCAAGGCTTTGGCTACTAAGATGAAGTTGAAGCTAGGAGATAAAATTTATACCTATTATATACAAGATGAGGTTCGTGCCCGTCGTTTGACGATTGCCGGAATCTATCAGACTAACTTCTCCGAGTATGATAATCTTTTTTTATTGACTGATCTCAATCTGGTGAACCGCTTGAACGGTTGGCAGCGGGAGCAGGTGAGCGGAGTGGAATTGCAGGTTCGTGATTATGATAAGTTGGAAGACGTAACTTATGAAATCGCTATTGATACCGATAGTCAGCGGGATAAGTTTGGAGGCATATATTATGTACGGAATATTGAACAACTGAATCCCCAGATATTTGAATGGCTTGGCTTATTGGATATGAATGTATGGGTGATTTTGTTCTTAATGATAGGGGTTGCCGGATTTACCATGATTTCCGGTCTATTGATTATTATCATTGAACGTACTAATATGATAGGAATCCTGAAAGCGTTGGGAGCTGACAATTTCACTATTCGTAAGACGTTTCTTTGGTTCTCTGTTTTTCTTATCGGAAAAGGAATGCTGTGGGGAAACGTGATCGGTCTGGCATTCTACTTTATTCAATCTCAATTCGGAATTCTCAAACTCGACCCGGAAAGTTATTATGTCGATACAGTATCGGTCTCTTTCAATATTTGGCTTTTTCTTTTGATTAATATCGGTACATTGTTGTCGTCGGTGCTGATGTTGATCGGTCCTTCTTTCCTGATAACGAAAATCAATCCGGCAAACTCTATGCGATATGAGTAAGTCTTCCTTCCGGATATAAGTAAACAGGTTTATTATCTTCTCATAAAATCACCTTTCCCTCGGAAAAGGCGGCATAGCTTGAAATTAAGAGATTGTATCGGTTGGAGAATATCGAATATGGGCAATGAGAAATAATATTTTCTGCCTCCCCCCATTTCTTTGGCTGTCCGGTTAATCACAATAGCTTGCGTTATGTAACGAAGCAGCCATATCAATAATGCAATACCTGCTACCAGCCAATGAAAGTTGAGTATGCCGAATACGATACCTGCCATACAGGCGACATAGAATAACAGGCGGGAAAATGTTTCGAATCCCGACAGGTAACGTTGTGCTCCACGGTAGAAGCGTGCGGTAGCCATATAACTAACTTTTTCTTCCTTCCAGTCTTTGTAGCGATAGACGGGCTGTATACGCATCGTAGCGTTGAAGTCAGTTTCTACGCGCGTATTCGTTTTGGTTACTATTTGATTAATGAACAAGTCATCTTCTCCGCGTTGCAGGTTCAGATATTTGGAATATCCTTTTTGTTTGAAGAATAATTCTTTACGGTAAGCCATGTTACGACCGATACCCATATAGGGGTTTCCGGCCAAGGCGAACCCCAGATAACGTAAAGACTGAAATAATGTATCGAATGCGATACGTTTGTGTAACCAGCCTTTGATACGGTCGTATCCGCTGTACCCCAATACGATTTGCGTTTGCGAAGTGAAGTTGCGCGCCATAAGTTTCAGCCATTGGTTACTTGCAGGCATACAGTTGGTTTCCGTAAATACAAGCCAGTCGTGCTTGCTGGCTTTGATACCTAATGTCAGAGCTAGTTTCTTGTGGCTGATATAGCGGGCGCTGTCCGGTGTAAAACTATGGTAGAGATGAGGATATTTTTCTTCCATGTATCCCAGCACATCTTCTGTTTCATCAGTGGAAGCGTCATTGATAACAATGACTTCGAACTGCGGGTAATCTTGTTCCAGAATAGCAGGCAGAATTTTACGCAGGTTATCAGCTTCATTGCGTGCACAAAGAATGACGGAAAGTGGAGGCAATTCCCGTGAGAAGTGGGTTTCCTCTTTGCGTACAGTCTTATTACGAACGTGTATCCGATTGTACAAACCGAAATAGTAAATAAGCTGAATGATAAAAAGAATACCTGCCGCCGATAAAAGAATCAGTTCGGCAGTATTGAATGTAAATGCTTCCATTGAATTTAAGTGTCGTTTTTACGCCCGCAAAAGTACGCATTTTTTCGATAGTTCCCTCATCTTGAAGGAAGGTTATTTCGCAAATCCAGATATTCTTTCTTGAACATATTCACGAAAAGGAAGAATAGCGAGAGTAATAACGGACCGAAGATGACCCCCATAAATCCGAATAACGGCAAACCGATGACAACTCCGAAAATAGTGATGAGCGGATGTGTGTCCGCCATTTTCTTTTGAAGGATAAATCGGATCAGGTTGTCGGATTGTGACACGACGATGGCTCCGTATGCAGCGAGCCCGATTGCATGGAACCAGTCTCCGCTAATAGCCAAATAAGCGGCTACGGGAAACCATACCAATGCTGTACCTACCATTGGAATAATAGTTGCGAAGCAGGTGAGGAAACCTAATAATAGTATATTGGGCGCTCCGAAAATAAGATAGCCTATCATGGCGACGCCTCCCTGAATGATAGCCAGCAGAGGAATGCCGATAGCATTGGAACGTACAATCATGTTAATCTCACGAATGACTTCCTGCGTATTTGCCTCATTAAAAGGAAGAATGTCGTTGACGTATGCTTCCATTTTTTTTCCTCCTATCAGCATAAAGTAAAGCACGAATATCATGACGAATAGATTGACTGCAAGGCTGCTGGCGCCTTCCATAATTATCTGTCCGACACGAGGGAGGATAGATACGATGAATGATAGCGTATCTTTTCCCAATACATCATAACCGGTCTTTTCTTTAATAAATTCTGCTACTTGCTGAATGGGTTCGATAAAGGTTTGCGGAGCCAGATTTATATCCTGAAGTTTGTTTACCACCAGCCAGATTGTTAATCCCAGCGGAACAAGAAACACCATAATGGTTTCTGCCGTAATCAGTAATGCACTGATGTTGCGTTTCATTTTCCGCTTTTCTGTCAGATGATTCATGTGTGTGCGTACAAGTATATACATAGTTAATGCTCCCAGTAATCCTCCCAAAAAAGGAGTGATTTGCCGGAAGATGATAACTCCCATAAATAGAATAATGACAATGAGGGAATATTTCCAGTATTGTTCTTTGATGCTCATATCGTGCGATTCATTCGTTTATATAATAATAAACACGAAAAGCACCGGAAAGGTTTGTTTTATAATGGCATATCAATATGAAAAATTGTTTTGCCGGGATTGCTTTCCTGAATGGTGAGATGCCCGTCGTGAAGGCGGATAATTTGTTTGCATAGGCTTAATCCGATACCGCTGCCTTCTGATTTGGTGGTAAAAAAAGGAATAAATATCTTTTCCTGTAATTCAGGCGGAATACCCGGGCCGTTGTCCGCAATGTCAATAGATATGTGTTCGTCTTGTTGTGCATGGATGCTGATTCTGCCTTTTTCTTTTCCTTCCAGTGCTTGCATGGAGTTTTTCAGAAGGTTGAGCAGGACTTGGGAGAGTTGGTTCTCATCACCTTTCATATAAATCGTTTTAGGTTCGCAGGTCAGTGTGAAGATGATATTGCTTTCTTTGAAGTCGCCGGATAAGAGTTCCCGGAGATTTTGCAGGGTTGCCGTAAGTGAGAAAAGTTTCTTTTCGGGTTTTGGCAGGTAGGAGAGGTGACGGAAGGATTCGGTAAATTGCAATAAACGTTCGCTTTGTGCTTGAATGATGCGAAGTCCGCGAACTGCTTTTTCGTTGATGTCCGGATAGGTGGACAGTGTTTGTGACAGGGAGATAATGGGAGCAATGGTGTTCATTATTTCATGAGTGAGCACGTGGCTTAGTTTGTTCCACGATTCACTTTCTTTGTCGCTAAGTTCGTCACCGATATCCTTGATAGACAAGAGCGTTATTGTTTCATCTTGTAGTTTCATCCGGCTTTGTGAAAGACTGAGATGCTCCTTTTTGCCTTTTTCTTGCAGTAAGGATTCCAGTTGTCGGTATCGGGTTAATTGCTGGCAGTCTAATAAGGAAAGGGCAGTGCTGTTTGCTATGATTATTTTTCCGGTAGAATCCCATGCTAATACACCGCTGGGCACTTCTTCCAAGAGTGAGCGGTAGAAGTGTTCCTGTTTGGAATATTCTGATTGAGTTTTGGCGAGCAGGAAATTGATGCGGTTGAGAGATCGGTTCAGTTTTTCCTGTTCTTTACTAACGTTTTGTTCGGGAAAGTAAAGCATATTATCCTTGTCTTCTATGGCATCGAAAAAGACACGCAACTTTTGGTTGAATGAATTTAGTTTATTTACCAGCCTGCTGATTTGGAAGAGGGAACAGGTAATTAGTAATGTGCCTATTACAAATCCGCGTTGTGAGATGATAAGCCAGGCGCCTGTTCCCGAGGTGACGAGGATAAGCATGACGTGTAGTAGTATAACCCAATAGATGTGTCGGCTGAATATCATGCTGTTCAGGGTTTGAAACGTTTTAGTTTGTTATAGAGTGTCTGACGGCTGATTCCTAATTGTTCGGCGGCGGCAGTCAGGTTGCCATTATTTTGCAGAATGGCTGTTTCAATGGCTTGCCTTTCCACTTCTTCCAAATTGGGGACAGTGCTGGTGGTTTGCGGCTTCCAGGTTTGTTTTACCAAAATGTCTTTGGGGCGTATCACGTTGCCTTCACACAAGATAAAGGCTTTCTCGATAGCGTGCTGCAGTTCCCGGATATTGCCCGGCCAGTGGTAAGAGCGTAGTTTCTCTATTGTTTGCTCATGCATTCGCATTTCCGGGCGTTGGTATTTCGAAGCGAAACGGTGGAGAAAGGTTTCGACGAACAGGAGTATGTCGTCTCCTCGTTCTCGTAATGGAGGAATTTCAAGGTGGATAGTGTTGATACGGTAGAATAAATCTTCGCGGAATAATCCTTGTTTCACCATTTCCGGGATGTCTTTATTGGTGGCGGAAATGAGTCGTATATCAACGGGGACGACTTTATTACTTCCGATTCGGGTGATATTCCTGTTTTGTAGTACAGTCAGTAATTTGGCTTGTAGTGCAAGGGGAAGATTTCCAATCTCATCCATAAAAAGCGAACTGCCGCTGGCAGCTTCGAATTTTCCCGGACGGCTTTCGTAAGCGTCCGTAAAAGCTCCGCGCTCGTGACCGAAAAGCTCGCTCTCAAAAAGGGATTCACTGATAGCTCCCATGTCGATACTTGACATGGGACGAGTATTGCGTGGAGACAGGCGGTGTATTTCTTTGGCCAGCATTTCCTTTCCGGTCCCGTTTTCTCCGGTTATCAGAATATTGGCGTCGGTCCTGGCTACTTTATTGACTACCTTTATTAATTGTAGCATGGCGGGAGAATGCCCTATCAGCATTTCAGGTTTGTTCGGATTGCCGGATCCTACGATTGAGTTTTTTGATTTTGAGGAACTTTTCCTGTTCGATTTATTATTGTATGCTTCCTTTATTTTCTGAACCAGTGTCCGGTTATCCCAAGGTTTGAGAAGAAAGTCGGTAGCTCCGTTCTTCAAAGCTTTTACGGCTAGTTCCACATCTCCGTAAGCAGTTAACATTACCACAGGGAGTGCGGGGCGGATTTCGTGAATATGTTTCAGCCAGTATAGTCCTTCGTTGCCGTTATTGATACCGGCCGAAAAATTCATATCGAGAATTACGATATCAATGGAAGTGGTAGTGAGCAGTGTTGTTATTTGATTAGGATTGGCAGCTGTGCGGACTGTACTGAATTCATTTTCGAGTAAAAGTTCCAGCGAAGCCAACACACTTTTATTATCATCTACTATTAAAATAGTTCCGGTTTCCATATATGTAAGATTGGGGGGGATCTGTCTGGGTTGAACGATTCTTTAAGTTTTTGGGTAAAGATATTCGTTTTTACTTTTCCCTGCAAGAGAGTGTCCAATAATTAGACGTTTTATGATACATTTCCTGAAACATGACTTTATCCTATGTTTCGTTTAAGTAATATTTATAGTCTGAACGTTGAATAATGGCTGTTTGCACGCAGGTCATGGTGGCTTTTTATTGATAACGTCCAATTTTTAGACGTTATAGTGTGTAATAATTGGACGGGAACGATAAAATAATGTATGTCATCTATTTTGTAATCAGTGGTTTAAGTATTGTGGCATTATGTTTGCTTTTTTAATTCATATAGAACACAATTGCATATATACTGAAGAATGAGGAACATTTTCTTTTTATTGTTTTTATTGCCCGTGATTACGTATGCTCAATCTGCAATGAGTTTGGATGAATGTATCCGTTTGGCATGGAAACAGAATCCTTCTATACGGAATAGTGCCATTAACATAAAGGAAGCACGAACGGATTATGCTGCCGCTATCGGTACATTTCTTCCCCGCATAGTAGCCAACGCAGAAACAGGAAAGCGTTTCGGGCGTTCGATAGACCCGGATACCAATGGTTATACAGAAAAGACTTTTGAAGAAGGAACGATAGGTCTTGATATGACGTTGTCTTTGTTTGAAGGTTTTTCACGTATCAATCAGGTTCGTTTTCGGAAAATAAATCGGGAACGCAGCAAGTGGGAACTGAAAGACAGGCAGAATGAACTCGCCTATCAAGTGACGGATGCTTACTACAAACTGGTTTTGGAAAGAAAACTCTTGAATTTGGCTTTGGAGCAAAGCCGGTTGAGCGAACGATATCTGAAACAAACCGAGACATTTGTGGAACTGGGCTTGAAATCCGTTTCCGACTTGCAAGAGGTAAAAGCCCGCAGGGAAGGGGATATATATCGTTACCAATCCCGTGCTAATAGCTGTCGGTTGTCATTACTGCATCTGGAACAGTTGATGAACTTTCAGTCGGGTGATACACTTGTCATTCAGGATACGATTGTCGAATTGAATAAACTCCCGTTACTTTCACTCCCCTCTACGGAAACATTGTATAGACAATCGTTGGAAGTACTCCCTGCCATGCGTATGATTAGCTTAAAGCAGAAAGCTGCCCGCAAAGAATATGCAATGGCGGGCGGAGCTTTTTCTCCTTCTGTTTATGCCCGCTTTACGGTAGGTTCTAATTTCTACAACACTGCATTTTCCGCCAGGCAATTGCGGGATAATATAGGAAAATATATCGGTATCGGTATCTCTTTCCCTTTGTTGAGCGGTTTTGAACGTTTTACGAATCAAAGGAAGTTGAAATTGAACTTGTATCGCCTGAAGAATGAAGAGGAATTGGAGAAGCAACAGCTATATACTGAAATTGAGCAAACTCTTCTTTCCCTACGTGCCGGCTATACGGAACATCAACAGGTATTGCAGCAATTGAGCGCGGAAACTCTGGTCTTGAAAGAATCCGAACGAAAGTGGGAAGAAGGGCTTATCTCTGTCTTTCAGTTAATGGAAGCCCGCAATCGTTTTATTTCCGCCAAAGCAGAACTGGTTCGTGTGCGCTTGCAGGTAGAAATGATGATGAAACTGGAGAAATATTACCGGGAGGGAACTTTCTTATAAAGGCAGAGTTTATATATTTTGAATAACAAAGTTGATACTTCTTTAATAACTAATTTATAATAACCCTATTTTTGATTGATTCCTTATGGATACACCTATTGAACGTAAACCCGGCATTACCCGTAAACATCTATATGTAATAGGTGGTATAGCCTTTGTTATTGCCGTTGTTTTATATTTCATATTCAGAGACACTACCTCTTCCATGACTGTGGAGAAAGAACGTCTGACGATTGCTACCGTTAACCGTGGTGAGTTTAATGACTATATTCGTGTCATTGGTCAGGTAATGCCTAATCGTATTATTTATATGGATGCCGTGGAAGGTGGACGTGTGGAAGAACGTCTAAAAGAAGAAGGTGCTATGGTGAAGGCAGGCGACGTGATTTTGCGTCTCAGTAATCCGTTACTAAATATTGGTATTATGCAGAGCGAAGCGGATCTGGCTTATCAGGAGAATGAACTTCGTAATACCCGTATTAGCATGGAGCAGGAACGCTTGCGTTTAAAACAAGAGCGTATTGGGCTAAATAAAGATCGGCTGGTGAAACAGCGCCGTTATGAGCAATACAGTCGCCTGATAAAAGAGCAACTTATTGCAGAAGAAGATTATCGACTTGCCAAAGAGGAGTATGATGCGGCTAAAGAACAGTTGGATGTCATTGACGAGCGTATTCGTCAGGATAATATTTTCCGTGAAAGTCAGGTAAACAGCTTGGACGAGAACATACGTAATATGAAACAGAGTCTCGCGCTGGTACGCGAACGAATTGAGAACCTGAAGGTGAAAGCTCCTATTGACGGGCAGGTAGGTAATCTTGATGCACAGATAGGACAATCAATAGCTGCGGGCGAGCACATTGGTCAGATCATTACTTCTGACCTGAAAGTACAAGCGCAGATTGACGAACATTACGTGGAGCGTGTTGTACCCGGATTGCCGGCTGACTTTACCCGTGACGGTGTCAGTTATAAACTGGAGGTGACGAAGCCGTATCCGGAAGTAAAAGAAGGGCAGTTTCGTACCGATTTGCAGTTTACAGCCGGACGACCGGAGAATATACGTGCAGGGCAGACCTATCATATCAATCTACAATTGGGCGACCCTGCACAGGCTATTTTGGTGCCGCGTGGCGGATTTTTCCAAATAAGCGGTGGACGATGGATGTATGTTGTGGATGAAAGTGGTAAATTTGCTATTCGTCAGCCTATCCGCATCGGACGACAAAATCCGCAGTACTATGAGGTTACCGAAGGATTAAAACCTGGTGATCGGGTGATTGTATCCGGATATGAACTGTTTGGCGATAACGAGAAACTGATACTGAAATAAGTCTATGATATGATAAATTACTTTTCACAAGTGATACGTAGTCAGCGGGTTAAAAAATCTCTGACACTGATAAATATAACGGGATTGTCTGTTTGTATTGCAACAGCATTGCTTATCATACTTTACGTATGGTCGGAGTTAAGCTACGATTCATTCCACAATACCGAGCGTGTATATCGTGTTGAAAGCCGGTTGTATGAAGGCAAGACGCTGACAGATAACTGGGCGACTACAGCTTACGGCCATGCACCTGCAATGGCTCGTGAAATTGCAGGCATTGAGAAGTATGTCCGTGTAACAGCACAAGACCGCGAACAAGTGGTGAATTACTTCGACAGGAGATTTGCCGAAGCACATTATTGCTACACCGAACCTGCTTTTTTTGAGATATTTAATTTCCCGATAATTAGAGGAGATAAGACCGGGCAACTGGTACGTCCTAATACGGTGGTACTGACCGAAAGTGCGGCAAATCGTTATTTTGATGAAGAAGACCCGATAGGGAAGGTGCTGACTTTCAGTACGCCTTCATCGCAGCAAAACTTTGAAGTTACCGGCGTGATAGCAGATATGCCTGTTCGTTCCCATCTGCAATATGATTTTCTACTTTCATATAGTACGATTCCCAAAGAGCGACAGGACATTTGGTACATTCACGGAGTTTATACCTATGTCCGCCTGATGTCCGGAAAATGTCCGGAAGAGATTGAAGAGGCTTTTCTCAATATATCCGATAAGTACAAAACTGATGCCTTGAGACATAAGACTTGGGCGGTAGAACTGATACCGCTGAAAGACATTCATCTCACTCCACAAAAAGCTTATGAGAAAGAAGTGAAAGGGAGTCGGACTGCGGTTCTTATACTATTGGTGATGTCCGTTGCCCTGCTACTGATAGGTTGGGCTAATGCCTTGAATCTGACCGTGGCGCGTTTCTTGGAACGCGGACGTGAGTTCGGGTTGCGTAAGGCTTTTGGTGCTTCGCGCCGTCAGATTATTATCCAGGGACTTCTTGAATCAGGTTTCATGAATCTGTTGGCTACGCTGATAGCTCTTGGTTGGCTGGAACTTCTTTTACCCCTTGTTTATCGCTGGGCAGGGCAAAGCTTTGGGACGGATATACTTATGTTGCCTGCTTTCTGGGGAATTGTAGCCGGAGTGGTTGTTATTGGTACGTTTGTTGTAGGCTTCTATCCTTCTTGGCTGATGGTTACTATACGTCCGTCGGAAATTATGAGGGGGAAACTGTTACGCGGTAAACGTGGTAACCGGATAAGGAAAGTGCTGATTGTGGTTCAGTTTCTCGCTTCTTTTGTTCTGATTACTGGCACGTTCACAGTGATTCGGCAAGTGTGTTATATGCAAAGTGAGGCTTCCGTCGATTCTCATTCACGTATGTTAGTCATTAAGTACCCCTCTTTCACCGAGGGATTGGCACTACGTCTGGAAAGTTTCACCAAGCGTCTGAAGCAACGGGCAGATGTAAGCCACGTAACCGTTTCAGGAGCTGTTCCCGGGGTGGAGGTAGCCAATTATTTTACCAATCGTCCTTATGGAAGTGACCCTTCGCAAGTGAAACTGATACAGATGTTTGCCGTAGATTATGATTATCTATCTGCCTATATGCCCGCTATGATTTGTGGGCGGTACTTCTCTGAGGACTTTGGCGGTGACCTCAACCGGATAGTGCTCAACGAGGAAGCAGTCAGGTTATTAGGTTATGAGTCGCCCGAAGCCGCATTGGGACAGCAGGTTAAAATGGAGGTGGTAGGCGAACCGCTCGAAATTATCGGAGTGGTGAAAAACTATCACCAGCAATCGCTTTCCGTGGCTTACAAACCTATTATCTTCTTTATGAAAGAGCGAGTACCATTTATTGCAACACCTTATATTTCAGTCCGCTTGACAGGCGAAGGAGAAGATAGTGCTTTGATGGAGATCGAGCAGATGTATCATGAATATTTTCCGACTTCTTTATTTTCTTATTTCTTTTTGAGTGATTTGAATACTTTCCTTTATAAATCAGACCGTAATTTCGGTTGGATATTTGCCAGTGCTTCTTTAATTGCCATATTTGTGGCATGTCTCGGTTTGTGGATTGTAACATTGTTTTCAACCTTATCGCGCTTGAAAGAAGTGGGTATCCGCAAGGTGCTCGGTGCAAATAAAAGCAGCCTGTTTTTTATCTTGACCAAGGAGCTGATGTTGCTCACTATATTGGCATCTGCAATCGGTATACCCGTATCAGCAGTGTTAATGAATGGCTGGTTGGAGACGTATGCTTTCCATATTTCGCTACCTTGGTGGATATATGCAGTCGTTTTTGCGCTGTTGATGCTGATTGCGTTCCTTACTGTTTTTCAACAAGTGTGGCGCATTATCTGCTTGAAACCGATGAGTATTTTAAAATATGAATAACTAATAAATATTGAACTGATTATGATTAAGACTGAAAAACTGACAAAACTCTTCGCAACCGAAGAAGTGCAGACAAAGGCATTGAACGAAGTCACTTTACAAGTGGAACAAGGGGAGTTTGTTGCTATAATGGGTCCTTCGGGATGCGGTAAGTCAACACTGCTGAATATTTTGGGTACACTCGATTCTCCAACTTCCGGCTCTTATTTCTTTGAAGGAAAACAGGTGGATAAAATGAATGAGAACCAATTGACTGCCCTCAGGAAAGGTAATCTCGGCTTTATCTTTCAGAGTTTCAACTTGATTGACGAGCTGACCGTATGTGAGAATGTAGAATTACCCCTTATCTATATAGGCGTCAAAGCCAATGAACGTAAAGAAAGAGTAAAGAAAGTACTCGAGAAAGTAAACCTGCTGCATCGTGCCAACCATTATCCACAGCAATTGTCCGGTGGACAGCAACAGCGCGTAGCTATTGCTCGTGCCGTAGTGACGGACTGTAAATTGCTTCTCGCTGACGAACCTACCGGAAATTTGGATTCGGTGAACGGTATAGAAGTAATGGAACTATTGAGTGAACTGAATGCTCAGGGAACTACTATCATCATCGTTACCCACTCTCAACGGGATGCAATGTACGCACACCGCGTCATTCAATTATTAGACGGACAAATCGTAGCCGAAAACGTCAACCGCCCGCTGGGAAAAAATGTGTCAGCTAAAAATGAAACTGTATGATAGGAAATTACTGGAATAGTGCTTGGCGGAATCTGATGAAACGGAAAAGGTTCAGTTTCATTAATATATTCGGACTGGCGATTGGTATGGCATCGGCACTGCTGATTCTTACCTACGTGACTTTTGAATTCAGCTTTGATAAAATGCACACAAAGTATGACCATATCTACCGTGTGCAAAGTACGTTTCACGAAGGGGAAGTACTGACCGACTACTGGGCAAGCAGCTCCTTCGGATATGGTTCGGCAATGAAAGAGAACCTTGCCGGAATAGAGGATTATACCCGAATCGGCTCCCTACTCCAGCCGGAACAAATAGTGAAATACGGTGAACTGACCTTGCGGGAGAATCAGATAGCGTATGCCGAACCCAGCTTTTTTCGCCTTTTTGATTTCGAACTTTTGAAAGGCGATAAGAAAACCTGTCTCTCCATGCCGGGGCAAGTGGTAATCACCGAACGCATTGCCAGTAAATATTTCAAGGACGAAGACCCTATCGGGAAGATATTCATCTTTACCGGCGCATACGACAAGATATCGTGTGAAGTGACCGGAGTGATGAAAGAAATGCCTTCCAACTCGCATATACATTATAGTTTTCTGATTTCGTATAAATCTCTGCCTAAATATATGCAGGAATATTGGTACAAACACGAGGCTTATACCTACGTCCTGCTTGACTCTCCCGAAAGGAAAGCGGAAATAGAGAGAGAATTTCCTGTAATGGCGGAAAAGTACAAGACGGATGAAGCCTTGAAAAACAAGACATGGGGAGTCTCTTTAATCCCTCTGGCAGATATACACCTCACTCCGCAGGTAGGATACGAAGCGGAGACGAAAGGAAACCGTTCTTCTATGATTGCCTTGATTTTTGCTGCTATTGCTATTTTGGCTATTGCCTGGATAAACTATATAAACCTCACCGTAGCCCGTTCAATGGAGCGTGCCAAAGAAGTGGGAGTTAGGCGGGTAGTGGGAGCTTTCCGCAAGCAGTTGATTCATCAATTTTTGTTTGAAGCATTAGTGATGAACCTGATAGCTTTTGTACTCGCCGTTGGCTTGATAGAATTGGTTCTTCCGTACTTTAATCAATTGGTAGGCCGTACCGTTACCTTCTCCGTTTGGCTGATAGATTATTGGTGGATTTTATTGATTCTTGTTTTTATCGTCGGGATATTCCTTTCTGGATATTATCCGGCATTGGCTTTGCTGAATCGGAAACCAATTATGTTGTTGAAGGGGAAATTCTTGCATAGTAAATCCGGAGAACGGACACGGAAAGTTTTGGTTATCATTCAATATATGGCTTCAATGATATTGTTGTGCGGCACATTGATTGTCTTTGCACAGTTGAGTTTTATGCGCAGCCAGTCTTTGGGAGTTAAGACCAATCAGACATTGGTGGTCAAATTTCCTGGGCATACCGAGGGACTGAATACGAAACTGGAAGCTATGAAAAAAACGATAGCACGTCTTCCGTTGGTATATCAAGTCACTTTCTCCGGCGCTGTGCCGGGCGAGGAAGTAGCGACTTTCCTTTCCAATCGCCGTACCAATGATGCTCTGAAGCAGAATCGCCTGTATGAGATGCTTGCCTGCGACCCCGATTATGTGGATGCCTATGGATTGCAAGTTGTGGCCGGAAGAAATTTCTCGGAAGACTATGGAGATGATGTAGACAAACTGGTGATTAACGAAACGGCTGTACGTAACCTGGGCTTTACATCTAATGATGAGGCTATAGGGGAGTTGGTGAACGTTGAATGTACTGATGCCCCGATGCAGATTATCGGAGTAGTGAAAGATTATCACCAACAGGCATTGAGCAAGAATTATACACCTATCATGTTGATTCATAAAGATAAGATTGCCTGGTTACCACAACGTTATATCTCTATCGTAATGACTTCCGGTGATCCTCGTGAATTGGTATCACAGGTGCATGAGATTTGGAATCAATATTTTGCGGATTCCAGTTTCGATTACTTTTTCCTCGACCAATTCTTCGACCACCAGTATCGTCAGGATGAGGTGTTTGGTGTAATGATTGGCGCTTTTACCGGTTTGGCTATTTTCATTTCCTGTTTGGGACTTTGGGTACTGGTCATGTTTTCATGTTCCACACGTACCAAAGAAATGGGGATACGTAAAGTTCTTGGGGCTTCCCGTTGGACACTCTTCTATCAGTTGGTTAAGGGATTCTTTCTGTTAATTCTGATAGCAGTTGTTATTGCTTTGCCACTAGCTTGGTTTAGTATGAATGCCTGGTTGAGCCATTATGCTTTCCGCACAGATTTGAAAGCATGGTTCTTTATTATGCCTGTATTGCTAATGTTGTTTATCTCATTTATAACAGTAGCTTTCCAGACCATAAAGATAATAATGAGCAAACCTGCCCGCTCTTTACGATATGAATAATCTCTGAATCACTCAATAGGATATTCGTTAATATCCAATTTGATTTATGTTAAATGTTAACGAGACTATTACTTTTGTTAAACCATGTTATAAGATGCGTTGCTTTACTCCGAAAATTTGGAGATATGCTGAAAGTCCGTATCTTTGCAATGTGTTTTTCATA
>ENA-OOVY01000020-OOVY01000020.1-human-gut-metagenome-genome-assembly--contig:-NODE-20-length-46625-cov-33.771699_pt1 | contig 46625 bp, 76 predicted proteins | sample MGYA00241400_ERZ501307 | MGnify/ENA primary metagenome ERZ501307 (study PRJEB25962, sample SAMEA2042364) | human gut metagenome | biome: human gut; feature: human-associated habitat; material: faeces... | reverse complement strand
TTCTTTGTCTTTTTCCTTTTCTTTGTCTTTTTCTTCTTCTTTGTTAGCTTTAGTTGGCTTTCTTTTAGTTTGTTTTGGTTTGTTTTGGTTTTCTTCGCTTTCCGTTTTGGTTCTAGGACGTCCGCCCTTTTTGCCGTTTTCAGACTGCTTCGCACTGCTCTCCATATCCCGATCAATCTGAGACTTGAAAACCGGGAACAAGATGCTTTCGCGTCCTTGCATATCAGGCACTTCGCCCGATCTAGCGTATTCCAGGATAGCAACAAAAAGCCGCCCTTTTTCATCATCTTCCAGCGCAGAAACCTGCTCAATCCAATCAAAAAACGCCTTTACATAGCACTTTGCCATTCCGTTTCCCTCCCAAGAGCCGCCCTATCAGAAGGGCAGCTCTCCGTCATCTCCCGTGAGGTCGCTGAACTCCGGTTCAGTATAGTTCCCGCTCGGTTGGTTGCTTCCACTGCTCTTCGGCCCACAGAAATGAGCCTGCGACACGATCAACTCCGTCACCTGCCGGTCGTTCCCGTCCCGGTCGGTGTAGCCTCTGGTGTTCAGTTCGCCCTCCACGACAATTTCTTGTCCCTTGCCGAAATGCTTGCAGAGCATCTCAGCAGTGCCACGCCATGCAACGCAGTTCAGAAACAGCTTGGTTTCCGTTTCCTTGTATTTGCGGCTCCAAGCCACGCGGAACGATGCAACAGCAACGCCGTTCTGAGTGTGTCGAAGTTCGGGCTGGGCCACCAAACGGCCCTGCAAAATCAAGTGGTTTACCATGATGGTATATCCTCCTTACAGTCTGTACGTTCCGGGCACTTCGTTGCGCTCGATGAACGTAGGAATCTCTTTCTTCTCCAGTAACCGACGCAGCTCAGCAGGCGTGTAGTACACCCTAGCACCGATTTTAATCGGTTTGATGAATCCGCACTTGCGGATACAGTCAAGCGTTGCAACGCTAATTCTCAGGCTATCAGCCGCTTCCTTCTTGGTCAGCAGCAGGTTTTCCATTGTCCTTCCTCCTTTTCAGGTGCCAGACTTTGCAGAGCGTTTTGTCCAGGATGATACCGCCCGGCAGGTGGTACCTCTCAAAAAACTCGCTATCTGGCATGGTGTGGGCCAACTGGTGCATCTCCGGGGACAGAGGTAAAACCTCCATCCCCTCATGCACTATGTCTGTCCTATCTCGACCTGCGCCCACGCGCTGGACATGATGTAGTTGGGCCGGTCGGCCCGTGATACAGCATGTTTTTGTCAGCAGGCAGTGATACAGGTAATCGGTGGTATCGTCCACCATTTCCAACAAAGGGAACCTGGTGGGAATGTCCCAATCTAGTATGAATCGCACAAGAAACCGTTGAAACCCACATACTAGGGACATGGGGGCGTTGGATAGGGAAAACAACGTTTCCCCCATTGCCTGAGTATCTTCCATGAGGTATTTCAGCTTCATCCGCTCTTTGGTGGGGTCCTTCCCTTCGCCGGTGTAGTCGGCTATCTCGCCGATTAACGCATAGCAGGCGCGGCGCTGTTTGTCGGAGAGCGGGCGGCTGTCTATTGGCTGCACTAAGCAGCTCTTAAATTCCCGCTTAACCATCGTTGTCCAATCGGGATATGGTGCCCGTATTAACAACTCCCCTGTCCGCTCATCATAGCCGGTGATCCGGCCTTTGACGATCTCAAGTGGTGGTTTCATGGGCTTTCAGCTTCCGCATACACTCCGAGCAAATCTGTTGCCCGGTTTGTTTTTTGGTGGCTCTTGCGATTTGGTCCGCAGAATACAGTTTGCCATCCCCCAGAATATCAGCAGTGATGTCACCTCCACACATTTCACATCTGGGAAAGGGTTTGTAATTCGGCTCTTGGACCGGTTCTTGGACCTGTGCCTGAGCGTCTGCATCTTTGGTATCATCAATTGCAAGCAGGCCATTCAAGGCGTACTTACGGGCGTAGGAGCTAGTTGCCCCCGTTACCTGGCTAGGGTCCATGCCTTTCTTGCTGTCCGCTTCACGGGCCTGGGCGGTGACTTCCACCCGTTCGCCGGTCTCTGCGTCCACAATGGCGGCAGTGGCGAAAATATAGTACCGTTCACCGATCATCTTGATTTCGTCGGAGATGGTCAGCACGGCCTTCTGTTCGCCCAGCAGGGGCTTAACAGCTTCGACGATATCCTCGCAGCTACGGTATTTGTAGTTCCCGAAATCGTTCCGTTGGTCCTTGGGGGCCTTAATGGCCTGCTGGATTTCCAGCAACTTCGCGTATACTCCCATCATTTCACCCCCAGACTACGCCGCTCCACCAGCCGCACACCAGGCGGGTCCAGCGGGTGGTCTTCTTTCAGCCACTTCAACAAGTTTGCCTTGTTGATTTCGGGCTGTTTGTAACGAACGAAAGTATCTTCCTGCCCGTTCAGGCAGGCCCAGTTGATAAGGGCGTCTTCGTCATCCACCTCAACTGCCTTGCTGTTGCGGAAGGACACCACACAGCGGGGCGTCTGGAACTTCTGCCCATCCAAGGCCTCATCAAGTACGGCTTCCAGCCGCGCAACCTTGTTCTCCGCCACCCGGCGGCGCTCGGTGAGGGCCTGGGCCTCTGCTTTCAGGCCGCGCACATCGTCCTTCAAGTTCTTCACTAAGCAGGCGATGTTCTCAATCTTCTGGTCCCGCTCCATTTGCAGGCCCATAAGTTCGTCCAGGTTGTTGATCTCCCCGGTCTCCGGGTCGGTGCCGTGGGCGATAGCCGCCAGGATTGCGGCGTCGATCTCAAAAAGCGTCATCTGCCATACCTCCTTCTCGAATCCAGCCTTTAAGCTGCTCGTCGTGCTCGGCGAAATAGCGGTACACTGCGTAGGAGTAATTTCCGATCAGATAGTCGATGAAATCATCGAAATCAGCCGTGATGAACATTTTCGCCTTTTCCAAAGGCAACGAAATGTTGACATTCATCGGAAACAGTTCCCATTTCTGTTCATTGTTTTTCATTTGACAACTCCCGTCCTTTCTGGTATATTATCGGTAGTTTTCTTTTGCTTGCCGCTTGCAGGGTTTCGGCCCCTGTGGGCGGCATTTTCATTTCCCCAACTTTTCGGCCCACTTCCGCACCCGGTAGACCGTGACGCCGTACTGCCGGGCTAGTTTGGCTTTTGACCACCCGGCCCGAAGCCGGACGGCAAAGTGGGGCGGAATAGGAAATTTTTCCTGTGGGTTCTGCAAGTATTTGCAGCCATTCGGCCTACACGTCTCGCGTGGGCATTTCAGGCAAATTTCAACCATCTCCGGGTTTTCGCCCTTGCGATATGGCCCACGGCGTTCAGCATCACCAGTTTTGGCGTCCCTCCACGGCCTCTGAGCAGGCACTGTGAATTCGTGCTTCATGGCGATCACACCAACCGCAGCGGGATACCGGCGTTATGCAAGGCGGCGTTGATGTTGGCTTTGCGCCGGTTGCGGATACGCTTCCGTCGGGCTTCCCGCGCCTTGCGGACCTCTTCGTCACGCCGATTTTTGGCGTTCTTCTCCAGCGTGGGGCTGATAGCCCGCACCAGGGCCTCGATATCAGCCCATTCCCGTTCGGCGTTGCGGGTCTTGATTTCCTGTACAGTAGTCATTACTGTTCCCCTTTCATTCTGTTATTGTTTGCCTGCCAGATACAACGGCATCGTCTCCAATCCATGCCTCGCCCGTTATCGTGGCGAAACCGTAGACCTCGGCGTTTCCACCAACCCAGGCACGTTCCTTGATCTTCGCCCGTTCGTATACCCAAGCGTTTTCGCAGACGATGGCATCGTCGGAAACACGCGCATAATCAAACACGCATGCATCGTTGTATATCCAGCACATTCCTGCGTGGGACAGGTTCGCAGTGGATTGAACAAACCCACCTTTGTCCCACTCTTTCACATCTCCAAACGATACCGCAGCACGAATGCGATACAGCTTCTTATCGCCGATTCGTTTAACCTCATCGGTCAGCACATATTTTCTTCGCGTTTCCTACACCAACCTTTCAACAGGCCATCCAACGGGCCAGGTTGATGATTGGTACTACGTGGTACCGCTTCGCCCGTCCAACGGGCTTCATGGGAAAGTCTCTGCTCTCCCGCAAGGTCTGGGGCTTACACCCCACCAGCCGGGCGGCTTCCGCCACCGTGATCGTCTCCCGCTCAGGAAACAGTTCCCGGAGACGGGTCAGATGGTCGTGAAATGTTGCTTTCTCCATCTTTCTTCCCCCTTTCCTTGTTGTAAGCCATGTAGCGGTCGATCTCCCGTGCTACTTCGTACAGCACTTGCAGTGCGTACAGCTTACCTTCCGGGTCGGCGTTTTCCAGCCTGGTTTTTGCGCGGGCAAGGTCCTCTTGCAGGACTTTCAGATAGGCCGGGTCAGGTTTCTTCGGCCCGTCGGTATCCTCACCCTTGAACACCAGCCACTTGTCCCGCACAATGAAGGACAGCGTGACTTCCGCATAGCTGTTCTCGGCGTGTTCCCGGATGGTGTAGGCGGTAACGTCCTCGATCTCCGTCCCATCAACCAGGACGGCAACCTTGCCGTTCTCCGGTTTCACTACAAACTTCTTCGCCATGGTATCACCTCCTTTCAGCTGATTTCCTGTCGTTCGTCAATGACACCGAGCAGATAATCAATGGAACACCCGAAGATGTTTCGCATATTTACAAGCACATCGGACGGAATAGAATTCTCGCCGTTGATATACCGGTTATAAGTTTCCTGGGAGATGCCAAGCATCCGGGATAACTTATACTTTGGAATCCGCTTGCGGCCACGTTCGGCCTCGATGTTCGCCCTCATCTAACCTCTCCCTTCTAGTAAAAATTTGAGTTTCTCAAACTCTGGTTATATCATAGTTGAGATTCTCGAATTTGTCAAGAGGTTTTTCGCAAAAAGTTAGAGAATCTCGAATTTCTTGTTGACATTTCCGAAGCAATGCGCTATTATATAGCTGTCGAAAGAAAGCGAGGATTTCAATATGGAATTCAAAATCAGAGAGGCGCGGGAAGCGGCCAACCTGTCGCAAAGAGAACTCGCAAAACTTCTCGGAATCGCACCGGCAACACTGCATGGATACGAAACCGGGAAACATGATCCTAAGTCTGACTTACTGGTTCAAATAGCGAGATTTTGCAGAACAAGCGTTGATTTCTTACTTGGCTTCGCTGATGGGAACGAAAAAGATCCTCCCGCCCCGCAATCTGCGAGACAGAAGGACCTTGTAACGAAGGAAGAAGTCGAAACCGTGTTAGTCGGCCTGGGTATCACCAAGCCGGGTGAACACATCACCGACGCTGATCTGGACTTCCTCTCTAGTGTTGTCGTTCTGATTCAAGCATGGTTTAACAATAAGGGCAAGCAGGGCTAACACCCTGCGCGGCTCTTGGCACTGATTGATGATTTCCGTCAATCGGTCGTTGTTTCCATAGGTTGTAGTCATGTTATCCTCCCATTTTTCGCGACGAGTAGGCGGTTGTACAACATCCGCAGCTCTCTGTCTGTCAGGCCATTAAGAATAGCCTGAATCTTCCCCAGCAACAGTAAGCGATCCATCCCTGTACCTCCATTATACCCGTGGTGTAAACGTGGGGCGCGGGGCGGTTTGCGAGTCCCCTTCCCCGATCGTCCCTTTCCCAATTTTCCTTGGATTACCATAACATGGAAGGCGTGGAATATCCATTGCAAACTACGCAAGGGGCCTTTCAATATTTTGCATCCCCCTTGCAATGAATGGAGATGTAGAAACGTGGGTAATGATGGTGGAAAATTTGCCAAGGCAGCAAAGGAGTTGAAAGAAGAAACACGAGTAACACTAAGGGAGATTGCCGCTACATGTAACAGTTCTGAGAGTATGGTGAGCCGTTATATCAATGGGCAATCCGAACCGCCGCCGGACATTGCAGATGCAATCATGCACATGTTGAGGGCGGAGAAATCGGTGCAGGACGAACGCGCCATGAGAAGTAATACCACCCTGGCCCAGTTAGAGGAATCACAGAACCACCTAGAGGAAGCTTATAAGCAGCGCATTGCAGGGCTGTTGAAGCACCTGGAATACGAACGAAAGCAGAAGCGCATATTTTCCATTGCGCTTTTGGCTACCCTATTCGGGGCTATTGTGTTCCTGTTGATCGACATATTCAACGGCGGACTGGGTTGGGTGAGGTACTGAGTTCCCAATGCTGCCGGAGGGCGGCAATAAATATATTTGGAGGTAAAAAATGAATAAGAGAGTGTTAGCAGGCCTGACCGGTACTCTGTTGATGCTGTCCTTGTGCGCCTGTGGAAGCAGTGGGAGCACTACGGATGCACCGGCAGCGGATTCCGAGCAGGCAACCCCGCCTAGTTTGGTGGGCGAATGGGAAGCCAAACTGTCCGATGAGGTGAGCCAGAAAGCCACCATCACCGATGATTCTATCACGGTCGACTGGGTGGTAGATGGTGATTCTATGCTGTACTGGGCTGGTACCTACACCGCACCCACCACGGCAGATGAACCTTATACCTGGGATTCTCAGAATGACACAGAACAGACTAGCACCGCGCTCATGGCATCCCCGGACGAAACCAAGACATTCACCTACCAGGACGGCAAGATCACTTATGACGTGACTGTGGACGGTAGCACTGTTACCGCCACCCTAGAGAAAGTGGATGGTGCCCAATGAAAAAACGTATAGCCGCTATTCTGATCGGCTCTGCCCTGGCCCTGACATTGTGCGCCTGTGGCGGTGGTGATGCTGGTACGACAACTGATACCAACGAAAACAACGCAGAGAATACCACCCAGGCCGCTGACACTGCCAAGGACGAAGAAACGCCAAAAGATACTGCAAGCATTTCCACTGATAGCTATGATTTCGCCATCAAGGGCGCTTCCCTCGCGAAAGACATAGAAGGAAACGATGCTATCATCGTTGATTGCACCTGGACGAATAACAGCGAAGAGACCACATCCGCACTGGCAGCTTTGATGGGGCAGGCGTTCCAGGACGGCGTACAGTTAGAAAACGCTGCCGTCGAAGATCGGGATGGTGTTTATGACGGGGATGCACAATGGAAGGATATTCGCCCTGGAACTACCCAAGATTTTCAGCTTGCCTATGAATTACCTAACACAACCTCTAAGGTAGAATTTGAACTAAGCGTTTTCCTTGGCGGCGCTGACAAAGCAACACAGGAATTTGATCCTGCACAATTAAGCTAAAAAGAAAAGCCGTCCGGGACCCTGAATTCCCAGACGGCTTTCTTGCACCTAGCCCCCACGGCTAGGAGAAAACTGCAACTTTTTAACTTCTCCGCGTTGCATCGGTACCAGTATAGCAGGGACGCTGTGCCATTGCAAGGGTGGAGCATGGACATATTGAACAAAAAGAGAGGAGCCGCCCAAAATTCGAGTGCAGGCGGCTCCCCCTATAAACCCGACTAGACAACGCTGCTACGCTGCCAGTCCCTGCTAGTGTAGCACACACAGGAGGAAAATTCAATGTACAAACGCGCAGACGGAAGGTGGCAGGAAACTTTGCCCATTGTTGTAAACGGCCAAAAGAAAACCAAATTTTTCTATGGCAGGACAAAACGGGAAGTGCTGGAAAAGATTAACCAGTACGAACAGGAACAGGAACAAGCCCGGACATTTGGCGCTATCGCCGAAGAATGGCAGGAGAACTACGTTGAAGGGCTGGAAATCAACACAAAGAAATCGTACTATGCCCCCATCCGCCGAGCTATCGAGGCTCTAGGCGATAGGCAGATAACCGAAATTGAACCCGTGGACATCAACGCATTTTTAATGCGCTATGTTGCCGAACAGCATCCAGCGCGGAAAACAGCTAGCACACAGCGTTCTGTCATCAACATGATTTGCAAGTACGCCGTGGCGCACGGATACACAAGGATCAACGCTTGCCGGGAGATAGAGATACCGGCAGGCCTACCAAAAAAGAAGCGGCAGATAGCCAGCGATGATGATATAAAGCGAGTGATCCATTCGACAGAATGCACATTCGGGATGTTCGCATATTGGACGCTGTACACAGGATTGCGGCGTGGTGAACTACTCGCCCTGCGCTGGGAGGATGTGGATTTCAAAGAAAAATTGATTCACGTTACTAAATCCCGCGTGTCTGCCCTGGGCGTAAAAAAAATAAAGGCCCCCAAAACCGAGAACGGCATCCGCCCCTTACCCCTGTTGAAAGCCCTGGAAGATAAAATCATCACCCAGAAGAGCAAGGGATTGATTTTCTCGGACAAATACGGAAAGCTGATGACAGAAGGGGTTTTTGAAGGGTGCTGGGCAAAATATAAGCGCGAATCCGGCGTAACCTGCACTCCGCATCCTATCCGCCACGCATACGCTACCCTGTTGTACGAAGAGGACATCAGAACAAAAGATGCACAAAAATTATTGGGACACGCCCAAGAATCCACTACCAAGGATATTTATACACACATCCGAGAGGTACATTCCAGGAAGGTGAACAAAAAACTACTAGGGGCAAATTATGAGTTTGAAACCCCAGAGAAGGAATGATAGTCAAATTTTAGTCAATGGCGTAAAAAACCTTTGATTTTCAACGAAAAAGTGATAGTTCAAATCCCTCCTTCTCCGCCAAACAGAAAACCGTTGAGTTTCAAGGATTCCCTTTGATTCTCAACGGTTTTTTGCTGTTTTTGGTGGTACTTTGAAGGCCCTTGAGATGCCCCGAAATACACCCAGGTTTTAGTCAAATTTTAGTCAAAATCCTTGGCTGTTTCTTTGATTTTGGAAAAATCTGGGTGATTCGGCTGTTTATTCGTTATTTCACAACATATTCATAATATTTTGCCAGTTTATCCCCCGAAACGTCCTTATCATCCAAGAAAGCACGGGTCATTTCAGTGTAGAAATCTACGTTAGAAATACCGAGCTTTTTGGCTACATTGACGAAATCGGAATAGATCATATTCATCGCCGCCCAAAACTTAACAGGGTCCTCATTTACCCCGCGCTGTTCCATTACTTTGTTGGTTTGGTCGATCGTCCAATGTGGGCCGGTGGTACCATCCTCATTCTGCATCCGGCGCGTCCACTCTTGGGCCATCTGCATGTCGAAACGCGGCGAAGCGTTGGATTCTGCGCCGCCGGTCATGGCACGGTTTCCGGGCATACGTTCCATTTCGTTGTACCGGGGGACGGTGGCATCTGCGCCGCCCATATAAGGGCCGTCACCGCGCTCAAACCCAATGGGGCGGGTTGTTTTGGCAGGTTCCACGTATCCGCCGTTTCTAGTCCACGTATAGCCAGGCTCACGCCCTTCCCTAGCGTCGTAGCCTCCATAAGGGGGATAGTAATAGGGCATAGTGTCCTGGGGCGCGTAGCGGCCATTGTCGTAGTGTTCGCGGCCATTGGTATCACGGAAACGATCATCTACGTTGTAGTCGTGACGGCGTTCCTGCCGCTCCCGGCGTTCGTTTTCCTCACGATCATTGGAAGCCTTTTTGCTACCAGAGTTTAGGAGCATCATTCTGCTAAATTTACTCATCCTGCGCCGCCTCCTTCGTTAGTTGCCGGGGCTGTTCCATCAATGGAAGCCAGGGCGTTGTTAGGCGCACAGCAGGGACGGCCCAGCAGTTTGAAAGCGCCACCCGTGGCCGTTGTCGAAATTCTGGTGCTGTACCGCGTTCTAGTCCGCAGGTTGCAGGCCGTTGCCTGGGTGCAGTCTGCACGATTCAGCGGGTACAGCTGGGTGCCGGTGCCGATAGTGATAAATACCGGCGCATTGATGGTAGCCGCCGCCGGGATGTTCTGGGCGATCACCAGGCAAACTTTTTGCCCATTGGTGTAGCTACCTGCCGGAATGTTGATGATAAGCCCGGACGCAGCGGAATAGTTCACCGCCTGGGAAATCACCAACTTGTCGCACAGGCGGCAAATCGTTTTGCAGGCCATTATTTTTTGTCCCCTTTCAGTTCATCAAGTTTTTCGGAAATTTCGCGCATCCATGCGCCGCCGAAAATTATCATAATTGCCGCGAACATGAAAAAATCGCTGCTGTTGTCCTGCTGGTAATCCAGTGCAGAAGAACGTCCCAACCCGAAGCCATCGCTCGGATTGCTTGCTGCATTGGCCATCCTGCTACGCCAAATTATGTTCTGGAAATCTTGGAAATCGTTGAAATCAAACATTTTTATTCCCCTTCCTTGTCGAAACAATCAGAAAATGCTATCATCAACAGCATAAGCGAAATGGATAAGCCGCCGTCCTCAGAGGTACAGGGAAACCCGTTGTCTCGCAGCAGGATAACAGCGTCCCGCTGTTTTCCATCCCGTAGCATGTCAACCGCTCTGTCGAAAATTTCTTTTTCCATGTGTCACCTCTCAAAAATAGGCGGCAGGAAAAACCTGCCGCCTTTAGTATCACGGCATAGCCGGAATGTGTTGAATCAGCAACCGCAGCCGCTATTGCAGCCACAGGAGACCCCTACACCAGTGTAGGGATTTGGAACCTGGTAAGCCGGAATCGGTGCCGGGTTGATAGCGTTGATGATCTTCGCCGTCTGGTCCGCCTGGGACGCCACAAGGTAAGTGTTCTGTGCGGCCTGGGAAGCGGCGAATTTCAAGCCCTGGTTTTCGGCCTGGAGCGCCGCAATCTTCTCTGCCTGCCGTGCGGTTTCCATCTGGTCAATCCGTGCAATGATCCGGTCGGTGTCGTTGTGGGTGGACTGGATGATATCACGGGCGTTGGTTGCAGCGTTGTAATTGGTATCGCAGAAGCCGCGCTCCACCTGCCGCTGAGTATCACAGCAGCAGGACTGCATCTGATTGCCCAGAGCCGTGAGGCCAGCCGTCACGCCGGTAAAACCAGTGTTCATGTTCTGGGTTACGCCGTTGATAAGCTGGGCATTCTGGTAACCCATGGCGCAGATAGCATTATCAACACCGTGGAAGCCGTTGGAAACCACCTGCTGCATACCATTGAAACCGTTCAACATCCCGGTATTCATGGCATAGAATCCATCGCAGAGGCCGCTCTGCACACCACGAACAGCGTTATCAAGGCCATTGAAGTTGAAGCTTTCGCACAGGTCTGCACGGGTGATAGCCCCCTGCATTGCGCCACCATTTGCGCCGTTGTTGCCCCAGCCGAAGCCGTTGCCGCCGAAGATCAGGGCGATAATCAGGAATGCGAAAATCCAGGAACCATCACCGCCCCACATACCGCCGCCGTTGCAGTTGTTGTTATCAGCCTGTCCGGCCAGATAACCAGTCATCATTTCGTCTGCCATTCGACAAACCACCTTTCAGTTAGATTTGACGATTTTTGTCAAGATTCGCCAACTGAAAGGGTTAATTTATGTTACCGGTTGCTGGGAATCGTGATTCCTAACTGCCGGGCCACATCGTTGAGACTAACGCCCCGTTCATTCGCCATATTCTGGGCCATCTGCTGCAACTGCTGGGTTGATTTGCCCTGCATCATCCGCATAGCCTGGGAAATCTGAGGATTCTGGCCTGCTAGCTGTTGCAGCATCCCCATAGGATTCCCACTCCTAGCGGCCTGCACCAGAAACATCATGGGGTTCATCTGGACCATTTTTTATCCCACCTTCCATTTTCTCTAATTTTCTAACCCTATCTGCCAGGGCGTTGAAATCGTCCATCGTTACGCCCTGTACCGGTTTTGGTTCCGGCTGTGGCGGCGCTAAACGGAATTCAGCAAAATCCGCCGCCCCAGTGTTCGGGTTGAATCGCTTAAAATATATGATTCCGTGGGGGAAATCAGGCATCAACGTACCAGGCCCCAGAAAATCAACCTGCATGGCAACCGCTTCCTCCCGGCCCGTTACTGGGCGGCAGATATAGCCGCTGTTGCTCTGCTGGATTATAGAGGGCTGGTAGTTCTGACCCTGCTGGTATACCTGATTCTGCTGATAGCCCTGTACGTTTTGCATCTGGTTTGGCATTTGATAGTTGCCGCTGTAGTTCGGCACACTGTAAGCAGCCATAGTTATCACCCCTCGTTCTGAATAAATTTTACCATCTCCAACTCCCTTGCTTGTTCAAATGATGCTCAATTCCTGCTCAATTTATGCCCAATTTCTGCCCAATAAAAAAGCCCGCCCCCAAAATGGGACGGGTTTCGACACTAGGAATGTGGTATTTTACAGATACCTTTTCTCCCCCAATGGAAAGGCAGCCCCCACCGGCACGCTGCAGAAAACCGGCGGGGGCTTTTGTTTCGTCATGTTGTACACCTAGCAGGTGTATATTTGTGCAGTATGTCAGTTGTATTTTGTACCTAGCAGGTGTATAATAAGTACAGTTCGGAGAGAAACCCAAACAAGGAGGAACCACCATGAAAAAACTGGAAAGAAGCATCCGCAGCTGTATGAATACCTACGGACCCGCCCTGCGAAGCGGTCACATCGTCGTGCAGGGCAAAATACCTGGCCATATCCTGGAGGACGGCGTGGATCGGATGCTAGATCACGCCTATGCGGATGTAGAGGACGGCGTGGTAACCGACATCCGCATGTATTTCGAGCAGGAAAGCAGACAAGCCCGTGACTACAAGGGTAACAGTTTAGAGATCACAAAAGAGATTGAGGATTGGTTCGGGAGTTGCGAAAGCTGGGACGATTTGATTCAGCGGATCGTCCACGCCGTGGAGGAACACCAGAAAGACGGTCAGGACGCGCTATCGCCTGCCGCAATTCGCGCCGCCACCGACCTGAACAAAAAGGATTTCACGGCGCGATACAAAATCCCATACCGCACCTGGCAAAATTGGGAACTTGGAATAGCACCCTGCCCGGAATACATTCTGCTGTTGCTAGATCGTGCAGTTCAAGCAGATTTTGGGGAATAAAGAGGAACCCACAGAACAAAAACTAGGAGGAAGCAAAAAATGTATGAATGGTTGAAGAAGCGTTATACGGGCTTGAAAGCGGCATTTGATTTCTGCAACGCAGCAGTTGATGCAGAAATCGCCGCAAAAAATCAGGCTATCGAGAATCTCGCAAAGAAATTCTTCTTGGAGTACGACAGCGAACGTTATCACTACTACGAGGAGAACGAGTGGAGAGAGGATTTCACGGAGACGCCAGAAGAAGAGGAATATAATGAACGCTGTGAAAGCGCATACCGAGACGCAGCCGCCTACATCAATGAATATTACAGCGAGTTCAAAATCGCTGAGCGGCACACAGAGATTAAAAAGAAAATCAGCGCCGAAATAAGCGACTTAGCAAAGCAGTCCGAAAACGTTGATGCCAGCTTCTGGCACGGAGAACCTTGGGAGCGCGAATTTCGTTCCTGGAACATCTAAAAAGGCAAGCCCCTGGGCCAACCCCAGGGGCTTCTTCATAGACTTTTCCGCCGAATCGACGCCAAATCATTATTCACGGTCCCCCGCGAGACATCCAACTCCGCTGCCACATCCTCAATAGCCCACCCCCGCCGATAGTGCAACTCAAAAGCCGCCCTCTCCCGGTCCGTGAGCCATGGGTTCCCGTGCATTTTCTCCAACTGAGCGGGGCTGTACCGATACCTGGGCATGGTACCACCCCCTCAGTCCAGCACCCCCAGACGGCCCAGCACAGCGGCCAGCTCATCCCGCTTGACAGGGCGCTCCGGCTCCTGCCCGTCCACGATGCCCTTGAGGGTGGCCTTCTCCCAGTGCCCCTGTTTTTTGCTCCACTCCGGTTCCGCCACGGCGGCGGCGAAGGCCATAGCTTTAGTGTACAGCGCGTAAGCCTGCGCCCCCGTCATCTCTGCCAACAGCTTGTTGATATCCATATCCTCATCCTCCTTCTCCGGCCGCTGCATGGTGGCCGGTTTTTTCACCACGAAATAGTATTTCACCTGCTGCTTAAACAGCGAATAGTCCCCCTGCGTCCGCACCGTCCGGGTGCTGGCAGGATCGTTGATGTAGATGGTATTCCCGGTGATTTTCCACACCAGGACGAAGTGCCCGGAAGACGTCCAAAGCCCACGGCCCATGCAGGCGATCACAAGATCACCCTGGTCCACGGCGGCCTTGGCCTGGGCGTGGTACGGGCTGTTGGGTTTTCCGTAAATGCTGGCCCCGTTGAGCATCTTGCAGGTCAGGCCGAAGCGCTTGGCGGCGGGGGCGAAGTAGCCGTAATAAGTCCCCTGGTGCGAGGCCTTGTAGCCGTGGGCCAGCGCCCAGGCACATTCGCTTTTGGGCGTGATCTCGGGGTCAGCCCAGGTCGCCAGGACCATGGCCATAGCGGTCGGCCCACAACCAGAGGCTCGGATGGTCGTCTTCTCCCCTGTCGCCGAATAATCCAGGGACCCCCATCGGGGGTCCGTCTGGAGATAGCTGACGGGTCTGGTGTTCATCTCGATCACTCCTCGTAAATCACTTTTAGGCCATAGGCAACAGCAGTGTCATGCTCAATCCTGCATCCTCTGGTCTTCTCCCAGCCCTTGCAGAAGTAGACTGCGTGACACAGGCTCATATTCTCTAGGGACTTGGCGAGAAAGCACAGCGGAATCTGGACCACGCCTCGCTCTTCCGTCTTCTCTTTGCTGTACCACTCATCTGTAAACAGAGTATTTACAACTTCATAGCCCAGCTTATTGAGGCTCTTGATTGCTCGCTCTCTTGTTGCAATGATCTCCTCATTGGTCTTCCCCGCCATAGGCTGGGACAGCATTGCCTTGTTCATGGTGTGTCTCCTTTCTGGTCTCGCTTGGTGAAGAAATACGTGATGATAGCCCCGTAGGCCGTGCAGAACAGCGTCACAGCGTCCTGGTTCACATCCACCGGCGAAAACAGCAAGGCGATCATCGCCCCGGTCATGGCCAGCGTCACCAAGCTCTTCACGTCCAGCAGTTTCAGCAGTTGTTTCATGTGCGTCCCTCCCTACAAAAAATCGTTGTTTTCCAGCCGCGCTCTGTACACGTTCTCAATGTGGCCGATGGAGATAGCGGCCTTATCATTGGGGAAATCGGGGTGTGTGGCACAGTATCGGTTGTACTCCGTGATATCCTCCAGGATTTCGTTAAAATGCTCCTGGCTATGCCGCTCCCCTTGGAGTAATTCATCGGCAAACCGCAAAATCCGCCCCCGCAAGCGCTTGGCCTTGTCCCTGGCATCCGCTTCGATGTGACTTTTCAGTTGTTCCGAAATCCCGGACAACTGCTCTGTAACGTCTCCCAGGATAGCTTTCCCGATTCTCCGGGCCAGCCACGTCCATGGGTTGATTTTAATGGGGATGATCTCCACGACAACGGACGAACCCAGCACAGCCAGGAGCGCCGTGATGATCTGCTCAGGTTCCATATTCTGGCACCTCTTTCTTTTGGTAGGCCCCCGATGAACGGGGGCCTTTGTTTATTCCTGGTAGGCTTCCCACCCCGCCGGGTAGGCATCCGGTGCCCAAACGTTGCTGTCGATAGTCGAACGGTACAGCTTCCCCTTATAGCTGACAATATCGCCCTTGTTGTAGGCATCGGTAGCACCCAACGGCTGAACCCACTCAGGATAGCCGCCGGACGTTACTCCGATCTTTTTATACAGGCTGGTTGCCGTATCAGGGGGCCACTGTTCAGCGGATGTGTGGGCTTGCAACACCTGGTAAAGTTGGGGGTCTCCTACGGCGTTTGTTCCGTAGGAAAACACATCCTTGATTTTGTAGGCGTGGCCTACCTCGTAGGCTGGAAACACGGTTGGTACCTCTAGCAGAGTCTCAGCATGTTTCTCCGGGTCCAACGTGGATAGGAAAATCTGAATAGCCCGTCTCAACTCCCGCGCTTCTTGCAGTTTATTTTCCACCACAAAAAACTCTCCGACGGGGTAGGTTTTGTCTGTGACCGGGGAGTACACGGCGTTGTAACTCTCCTGTGTAGAGATCACGGCAACGCCGTTATCCTGTTGCAGGATGTAGCGCAGCGTTTCTACACGTTCGACGATTTCACCATCTTTGTAGATCAAAAACATATTATCCCTCCCGTAAAACCAGCATCGTTTGCTGATTCGATGGATTTTTCTGGATACTCACAGCGCTGGTGAATCCGTGGTATTCCAGCGTGGGGCTGTCCCTCTGGTGGATGCTGATACAGTCCGGCAGGTGCATAGCGGCTCGATCTACATCCTCAATAGGAGTATCTGTAAATACGATCCGCAGCTCATCATCTGCCGCGATCACGTTGTCGATGGAGTAAATTTTTCCGCCGATTTCCGCATACATTCCAAAAACACCCCCTTCATTGCTGTTTTCGTTTTCCAGGATTTGCATTTTGAAACATGCCCGCACCAACTGACAAAGCTGATTCGCAGGTCCTCCGGCGGGATTTTCCCGGCCAACTTTTTCAGTTTTCGGCGTTGCCTGGTGACGTTTTTCCGGCTGATCCGCCGCACGACGCCTCCGGTTTCTGTGAGGCTGAATTTTTGCTTCAGCCAGGAGAAGCCGCGCCGAAGTGGGACGATTTGCGTTTTTGTTTCATTCATTTCCACGCCAAACGCTGCCGCTTCTTGTCGAATCACTTCCAGGCAGGCGAGCAAATGCTCTTTGTCGTGATGGATGATGTAGCCATCATCCATGTAGCGCCCGTAGCATTTACAATGCATCCGCTCTTTGATCCTGTGATCGAGCCGATTCGGGACGGCTAGCGCCAAATTTTGGCTGATTTGGCTGCCAAGCCCCAGACCGACCGGCCCAAACATCCCAACCAGATGCAAAATCAGGCGTTTCAGCCGTTCATCGGCAATGTAGCGCTCCAAGATTTTTGCAATAGCATCATGACTGATGCTGTCGAAAAATTTATGGAAATCATAGATCAGGATGTATCCATCCCGCCCAAATTTGCGGTAAAACTGGTGCAAATGCGTTTCCAGGCGTCTGAGCGCGTAGTCAACGCCTTTTCCTTTCTGACTGGCCGAGTTATCAGGAATCAACCTCGGACCAAGAACGGGAGTGAGTAGGTTATCGCACAAACAACGCTGCACCACGCGCTCCGTGATATGCACAGAGCGGATATGTCGGTGTTTGCCGCGCTCAAAAATGTCAAACTCAATAAATCCATTACTTTCCCATGTGCCGCTCAGCAATTTTCGCTGAGCCATACGCACGTTGATAAATGCGTTCTCTTTGTAGGCCTGGGTTGAATGCTTCCAGCCTACGCCGCGCCTACATTTTTTATAGGCGGCATACAAGTTTCCAAAAGTGAATACGTCTCCAAAATGAATTTTCAAAAGAGGGAACCTCGCTGGTAGCGGATTAGCTCGAAAGTGTCCGCGTCTCGGTGATATTTACCCATGTGGGAGGGTCAGGCGCTCCTTACGCGCGTGGACTGATTTCAGCAAACGCTTACTCTGTCTCCCTACCGCGCAATCCGAAGCAAACGCCGTTGCTGTTGCTGGCGTTGTTGTTGTTGCTGCTGCCGTCGCTGTTCACATTGCAAAAGTTCGTGGAGTTGGACGCATTCGGGGACGCCAACGCGCCCGCCTGCGACCGGCAGAATTTACAGTGCCTAACCCATAGCTCAAAACTTAAAACGTGCCTTGTCGGATTTTTTCGCCCCGGCGATCAGGCGGCCCTCATCGATCATCAAATCCGCCCAGCGCTCCAGGGCGTGCTCGCTCAGGCCGTGTTGCAATTCCATCAAAACGCTGCATTTTCCAATCAGGGATTGCAAGCAGTTGTTTGCCTCGATCAGGTGGTCCCGCCGCATTTGCGCCTCATGTTCATTCGTTGGGTAGATGCTGTTCGCCATTTTGCAGTGGTTGTGCACCTCGCTGGCCAGGTGGCTCAGCTCCGTCCCGATAAAAAACGTGTAGCGTTTTGGCAGTTTCATGCAGCATTTTAGGGTGTGCAGTTCCAAATCATAGGCGGTATCCAAAAATTTGATACTGCTTTCCTTACGCTGGCTTTTCAATACCGACATTCAGGGTCCTTTCCATCCGCGCCAAAAGCGGCGCGGATTGTTAGATATTAGCTTAAACGCATAAGCCGAAGCAAACGCCGCCGCTGTCGCTGGCGTTGCTGCTGATGCTGCTGCCGTCGCTGCTCACATAGCAAAAGTACGTGGAGTTGGACGCACTCGGGGACGCCAACCAGTACCACTGTGCAGAGCCGCCGCCGTTGTTCATTTTCTTGATCCGGCTGGCGTTGTCCGTGAAGATCGGGTACTGCCGCGCGTTTCCTGTCGTGCGTTCTGTGGGAGGGGAGTAGCTCGATTCCCCGAACATCTCAAATGTCAGAGGCAACCAAAGTTTGTGTCCGCTCCATTTTCCGTTCGTCGCGGCGTCGCCAGTGCCGTACCATTTGTAAGCCGTTTTAATCACAGCTTTCAGGTCGGAGGGCAGGGCGTTGTAAATGCTACCGTTCAGCGTGGAGCAGAGGGCGCTAGACGGAAAACCACCGCTGTTGGTGTCGCTGCTGTTCATTTGGTAGGTTGGATACAGCAGGTTTTTGCACAAAAACGTCACGGCGGCTTTTTTTGCCGTCGTTGCGCCCGACAGGTAGTCGTGATCAAAATCGGCGATTTGCAGTGTCATGGTCCCGATGCCCGACAGTGTAACGTCTTTTGTGTCGCCCAGCGCAAACATTTTACCCAGTACACCAGCCGCGCCCAGCGTGTCGATTTGCGCCCAGCTCAGGTCGTTCAGTGGGAGCAAGGAGAGATATTGCACTCTCTGCGTGCCAATAGCAACCTTTTTGCTTTTCACGGCCCCGGAGATGGTAGCCGAAAACGTCCAGTCGCCGTAAGGCAAGCCCTTAAAGGTTGCCATGCCGTTGGATGCCGCCACCGCCGTTTTTGTGTCATTCCCGCTCTGCGCAGTCACGGTGACACCACTGGAAGCCAGAACATAGGCAACGCCAAGGATGCCCGCCAGAATTTTGAATGCATCGTCCGGCGTAGCGGTGGGCGGAAGGCCGATTTGAGCAGCGGTTGCGTCTTTCAGCAGGTTGGCCTTGTTCAGAGGTGTTCCTACCTGCTGAAATCCTTCGGTGTTGATGCCATTGAAATCAATGGGGAATGTACCAGCTTGGAGCATTGCCAGGGCGTCCGCCCAGCTAGTCCCGGCTGGTACCGCACTTTTCAGGAATCGGCTGTTACCGGTCCCATTTAATACAGAATCAATCATGTTACACCTCCCCGCTGAAAACTTCGCCGCTGGTTATCAGCGTGATTTTCAGCGATTCGATTGTTTTGTCCAGGTTTCGGAATATCGTTTCGATATTGTTCGCCTGGGAATAAGTTAGGTTGGATAGGGATTCGGGAGCCGGTGGTGTATTCTCTGGCAATATGAACGCCGCACGGATGTTTTTTACATCGCTGATATACTGCGCCGCCTGCTCCGGGGTTGGGATATCACCGTTGGCCCAGTCCGTTTTAGGGGCTACCTCAACAGAAGTACCTGCATCATCCCGCAATCTGTCCCGAAGGTAAGCCACTGCCTGGCCGACACGATTCATGTCGGTGTAGTTGTAGCTGCCCTTCATCACGGTCAGGAACTCGGTGATTTCCGCTTTCGTTGCGTTTCCGGTGCTGATTTTCTGGGCCAAACTAACGGCTTCGGCAACATCCGACGCTGTGCGGTCCGTGATTAGGGCGTCGATGATACTACCGTTTTCTGTAATTGAGGAATACTTTACACCCATTGAATCACCTACCATTCTACAATTACACACCCAGGTTTTCCGTTCTCCCCGGCTGTACCTTCCGTTGCCCGTGCGGCAACATAGGTATGGTACATGCCGGTTTCCTTATCCTTACGCTGGGCGTATTTACCATTGCGGCCTTGCTTGCCGCCTGCGCCGCCGGAACCTTCCAGGCCGGTGATGGTACCGGCATAGTCAGCGCCCTTCTGGGCGTACACAGCGCCGCTTTGAATGTCCATCAAACCGGAGGTGTAGATTTTACCGTTGGCGGACGTGAACACGCCGAATGTGGTAGCGCCGCCGTCTGTGCCCTTGGTACCATCCTGGCCTTTTGCACCACCAGCGCCGCCGGTACCAGCTGCACCACAAGCGTAGGTGTATGCTTGGTTTTTAGTGGCGGTTGTTTCGATAATGAATACCTTGCCGCCATTGCCGCCGATGCCGCCGTCGTTGTCCTTCGGATCGAAAGAATCACCCCACAGCATATTGCCGCCGCCGCCGCCCATGCCGCCGTTGCCGCCGCCAATCAGCGTGATTTTAATTGCACCGGCTTGGGGAGCTGTCCAGGTACCGGAACCAGTGAGAATGATTTTGTTCTGATACATGGAATCATTGGGAGACTGCACCAGTTCGGACGGGCTGGAACGCATAACACCATCTTCTAGGGTAAGCTGCTGCTTGTACAGCCGGGCGGAAATTGTACTCTTGAATTGCGTATCAACAGCCTGGATATCACCACATTCACTGGATGGATTGCCCCGGCTTTTTACGTTGAACGACCGCCCACCGTATTCAAACAGGCAGGAAATAACAGCCTTTCTGGCATCCGCTTCTGTGTGAATAAACGGGTTATCCACACTCAGGGATACTTCGGATTCGGTGTTATTCCCGGAAAACGTGACTTCATTGTTGTTGTCCAGCTTAAACGTGATATCCGCTATATCATCGTTTGCCGACATTTCCGGGTATTCGTACATGTTGTCTAGGGTAATTCGATTCCCTTCGTCCTGGGCCAGCTTGCCGACACGCATGTAGCCGGTCGCGAAATCCTGCCTGGGCCATGCGTTGATTGCCATGCACAGAAAACGTAGCATCTCACCGCATTTTTTGTCCTTGATATCGTCCTTCGTGGCTGTAATGGAAATGTCCTTTACAGCATCTTCCACGATGTAGTTTGTGCGGAAGTTTGCGCCCAGGCTTGCCATAATAGCCTCTACCCAGCCGGATACTTTCGTTGGCAGGGTTTCGGGGGCGATGAAATTACGCTTAGTCAGCGCCCCGATAACGTCCACAAGGGACCATTCAACGGTGAGGTCTTGCAGTTTCCAACCTGCGCTTTGTTGGTAGTAGGTACCACCCGGCAACCATTCTACTGTCCCATCCTCTAGGTACAAGCCAAGCTCTACGACGATTCTTTGTCGATCTTCGATTGATGTAAAGATCGTGTTCGGGGCGTAGGGGTCGAAACGATGGTCTTTGTTCTCTACACGAATGTCACAAGTCGAATACGGGATTTTCAGCCCTGAGAAAGTCACCTCTGTCAGGATATCCACGGACTGCAAAACTTTCGTGTCCCACGTTTCATAGAGACCGAACAGCAGGCGCAGAACCCGGACAACACGGTTAGGCAAGGACCACTTTTTGATAGTCAGCCGCGCCCGTGTGGGATAGTTCACCGTGAATCCATCAATCACTACGCTGGTGTCTCGGTTGTTCGTTACAGAACGGGTATACAGAAGGTTGTCACCGCTCCAAACCTGGACATCGAACTCAGTTGGGTATCCGTCCGCCGATTTGCTGGAAAACTGCATTGTGACGGCCTGTAAAATCTCGATGTTGGACACTGCGATTTCGATATAGGGATAGGGTTCGGAAAAGCTCCCATCCTGGCCCGATAGGGTCTCCCCTTCCCAACCAACCTGTCCCCTTCTGTCCGCCGGGTCGCTGGGCCGGATGGTAAAACCACCATCCAGTACCCAGCGATTCAGTTCCAGTGTTGCAATGGCATCTGGGCTTTCATCGTTGCCACGATTCGCCACCTGGGCTGAGTTGGAGATAGGGCCTTCCTCATTGGGAGTGATGCTGTTGATGATTGCATCCGGGTCTACCAGGTCGAACACTGCCCGGACTAGCTGTTTCCGAGAATCAGCCACGACGGCGGCATCGTATTCTGCGCTGTGTTTAATCATGGCCGTCGACCTCCTCGAATACCAGTTTGTACCCGCCCCAGGTGGGGCCAGCGTCTCCCCAGCGGGTGAGCGTGGGTTGGGGTTGCTCTACTAGATGGAACCACCCCTGCACCAGCTCTTTCCCGCCGGTAGAGGGCAGGAAAAAGAGCTGATGCCGACGCCGTGCTTTCATAGCCTCTGCAATCCGCTGCATGGTGGCATAGTCGATTGCGGACCATTCCAGTTCCACGTGCCAGATGGTGGCGCGAACTTCTTCAATACGCCGCCCGGAAATCATGCGTTCTGAGACGCCTAACTCTTCCTCATAGGCGGTGTAGTCTCCCTCTTCCAAATCTTCGACTTCGATTCCATCAATAGAGAGGAACATGTTGCCAGTATCTTCGTTCATTTTCCCACCCCCTTAATCGCTTACTATGCGTGGGCTTTGGTCTTCCACAGCCCGGATATCATCAATCAGGCCACGGGCGACCTCTTTGCCGTTCAGGTTCAGCACGATTTCCTTGCTTCGTCCCTGGGCGCCGGATGCTAGGACAATGGCATTTGCCAGTCCGGTCATATCCTCGGTTTTCAACGACGCGGCCTGTGCCGCTTTGTCGTTTACCGTACCAGTCAGCCGCCCAGAGAAGTCGGAAACATCGGCGTTTACCGTTCTGGAAACCACATCGGCAGCGTTGATTCTATCCAGCTCTGCCAGGATGCTATCAGATACGGATTTTGCTATTGCAATAGCCCGTTCCCCGCTGATAGCCAAACCATCGCCGAAAGCGTCCATAGCCTCTTGCCCGGCAGGCTTAAACTCATCCGGTAACTTATCCAGGTATTCGTCATGGATAGCGTCGATCTCCGTCTGATAGATGGATTGGGCCACCTTTTTAGATGCCGCTTCCTTCTCCTGCCACAAGGCCATATAGTTCTCGTATTGATCATCCGCCATGCCCAACAGGGCGTTGGCGTATTTCATGGCCTTTTCTTGGTCCAGCCCCAAGACTTCATCGAGCAAGCTATCCGCAATGCCACGGTCTTTTAGGGCCTGGATGGTATCGCCATACTTGTTGATAGCGTCGATACTATTTTGCAGGTTTGTCAGCTGGAAGAAATCATCTTCCTCGGTGAATAGATCAACGTCGCTTAACTTGCCCTGCAAACTATCTCGGCTGCTTTCAACAGCGTTCAGTGCTTTTTCGTAGTTGTTCTTGATTTCGTTCAGGGCATCCGCTTGGGATTTCAAGGCTTCCTTCTGGGCCGCTTCCTGCTTTTGGAGCTGTTTCTCATTCCAATCTTCATTCAGCTTGTCGATATCAGCCTGAATTTTTTCTCTGTCCTTGATTTCTGCCTTGGCTAGTTCGTCGTTCTTTTCCTTTAGGTTTTTCTTGTACTCAGCAAGCTCTTTAGCTGCTGCACGTTCATTAGCTGCCGTTTCGATTTTTTCAATCTCATCGTTCAGCTTTTCAACCTCTTTGGAAACGATGTTAGCAACGTTTCTAGCTGCATCACGGGCCAGTTTGATGTTTTCCTTCAAACCGTTTGCAAGGCCTTGAATGATGTTCACGCCGTATTCGTAGAACACCTTGGACGGCGAATGAATCCCTAAAAGGCTTGTGAAAGCGCCCTTGATTTGCCCAGCGAATCCCTTAATAGCGCTTATAGCAGCGCCGATTCTGCTGGTGATACCATTGATAAGGCCTTGGACGATGTTAGCGCCAATAGAAAGCAACTGCCCAGGTAGAGAGGCGAGTGCAGATTTGATGTTGTTGCCAACCTGCACCATTTTGGCCCTGGCCTGGGACGCCATCTGAGAACCCCAACTAATCAGGGCGGAAAGAGCACCTGCTAAAGCGCTCTTAATTTTGCCTGGGAGGGTTGAAAAAAATGTGATAGCCGCATTTACAGCGTTGCTTGCCGCCTGCCGCATGTTAGCTGCCGCCTGCGATCCCCAGCTACGGATAGCTGCACCTGCCGCAGTCAGCGCACTGGTGATTTTGCCAGCGAGATTCTGGAACCAGGTAACCACCGCGTTAATGGCATTGGTTACGGCGTTCACCATCGTTTGCTTAACGTTGTTGCCCCAGTTACGGATAGCGGCACCAGCTGCCGTTAAAGCACTGGTAATTTTGCTTGCCAGCCCGGAAAACCATGTAACAACCGCATTGATAGCATTGGTTACAGCGTTTACCAGCGCATCCTTCGCTGAGGTGCCCCAGTTGCGAATAGCCTCACCTGCCGCTGTCAGTGCGTTGGTGATGTTTTCAGGCAGGTTTTGGAACCAGGTGATTACCGTTTGGATTGCGTTGGGTAAGGTGGTGCTGAAAAATGTAATCAGCGCACCAATTACCGTTACAACAGCGGTAATTACGTTTGCCAAAAATTCAAGGGCAGCACTGAGAGCTGTGATAGCTACCGTTGCCGCAATTTCGGTAAATTTCTGGAAAAACTCACTGATTGCCGCCGTTCGTTCTGGTGTAAAAACCTTGCCTATGGCTTCTCCTAATGTGGAAAATGCCGATTTCACGCCTTCAATGGGGCCAGAAATCCAGCCTGCAACATCGGGGAATAGGTTGCTCAGACCATCCAGGATGAGGTTTCCTAAATTGCCGAGAATTCTGCCAATAGTTGGCCCGACATTTTGAATGACCGTAACAACGCTTTGGACTAGGTTCTCTGTAAGAGCACCAAGGTCTGCGTCCGGGCTTGCCAGCCCGACGAGCCAGTTTTCCCAGGCACCCTTCATAGAGTTTACGCTACCCTCGATAGTGGTAGCCGCTTCCTTCGCCGTGGTGCCAGTGATTCCTAGGTTGTTTTGCACCGCATGGATAGCCTCGATCATTGTCGCAAACGACACATTATCTAGGCTGCTGATTTTTTCACCAAGGACGCCCGAATCATTGATTAGGCGAATCATTTCTGATTGTGTGCCGCCATACAAGTAAGTTCAGTACAGTTTGCTAGGCTGTACCCGCCTTTCGGCTGCTGCATGTTTCCATGCAGGTCAGACTATCTCTTGACCGTTTCCGGCCCCCTGCGCTTCCGCCCGCTTGGGCGTACTCTACTCTGTTCCGGGTTTCCCCGTCATTTCGATAGTCGTTACACGTTCGCTATAATTTAGCGTTTCGCACGGTATCGCCCACAGCATTATCTGTTTGGGGTTTCACCGTTTTCACAGGGTTTATACTGGGCAATGGTATGGCACTGTCTACCCAGTTTTAGGTTATCTAACCAAATACACCCTCGGTTTCCCGATATTTATTAGGGGTTTAGACTATATCTTCATCTAAAATCCAGCTTACATTAAGGGTTGGACTTTTTATTTAGATGGTGCGCACTTCCAACAACGTATCAATAGTTGCCGTACTGGGTGACAAGCCCATAGTCGTTTGACGTTCCCATTTCTGGGCTTCGCACAGGATTACCATGCCATTTAGGTTTAGGCTTCCCCTGTTAGCAGATGCATCTCAACGGCCATTTCCTGCCGTATTTTGCACCCACACCGCTGATTAACGTTCACGCACATTCACCGCAAAATCACTTATGCGGCGGACATTAGATTTATCGTGTAGTTTTGCTTAGCAAAACCTTGGTAAGCGTCCTGTATGCTCTGCATGTCGGTGCCCATCTTGTTGGCATTGTCCGACATGTCGGTGATAGCTCGGTTTGCAACCTCCGCTGCTTTGTTTACATCACCGCCCAGGCCAGAAACCAGAGACGCGGCGAACGATGTAGCCGTCTCCATGTACTGGTTGGCAGAAAGCCCGGCTGTTTTGTAGGCGTTAGCGGCGTACTGTTGCATCGTGCCGCTGGCCTCTTTGAATAGGGTATCAATGCCGCCTACATTCTGCTCATAGGAAGCATAAGCTTCGACAGCCTGCTTGCCGACGTCGATCATAGCCTCGCCGAGTTTTTTAACGGCTTCAACGGCCAACTCGACGCCCTTGGCAGCGAGATTGCCCATGAAGGTGCCTTTGAAAATATCGCCGAATTTACTGGCACTACCACCAGCTTCATCCATCTGGTCCCCGGCATCGTCTGCAGCATCACCTAATCTGTCCAGATCCTCTTCTGCATCATCAGCGGAATCGCTCAACCTGTCCAGATCCTCGCGCAGACGGTCTGCACCGTCCGAATTTGTGCTAAACGGGTCGTTTCGCAATTCATTGAACGATGATTCAAGATCATCTAGGTAGGAATCCATATCGTTCAGTGAATTCCCCAGGTTTTGGGCACCATCCGCCGCCGTGGAAAACGGATCGTTGTTCAGCCCATTCAGTGAGGCGTCGATTTCATTAAGATAGGTATCAATATCCCCAAGGGAACCAGAAATACCCTCTGACATGCCCCGCGAAGCGCTGGAAACAGTCTCAAATGAACCAGTGATACCCTTTAGGTTGTTTGCTAATGCTTCGGCAGCAGATGAAACTTGTTTGAACGAGTTTATTACTTCGCTGGCATCACCGTTAATTTCGATGGTGACAGAACCATCGGCCATTTACATCACCACCTTAATCACCTTTCCCCTTCTGTTTGACGTATTCCTCTGCCTCCTGGTATCTCCTGTTTATCTGCGCTAACAATTCGGCGTCGCGTTCTTCCACCGTCATGTGCTTTTTGCGGTCTACGGTATCCTTGATAGCGTAGATTTCACGCATTTTCTTGAAATGTTTGCGGCGCGTCCGGTCCAGCTTGTTTAAGTCCGCCGTTCGGTACATTATCCGTTGCATAAAATTGCTTTCATGCGGCAGGTTGAACAGCAGGCGGCGAAACTCCCACCAATGTAAGTCTGCCTTGGTAAGGTCGATGTTGTAGTAAGTAAGAAAAGAGGAAGAGATAGCTTCGGCGTCTTGCTCAAAGTCGTATACTCTCCCTCCCTTCTTATCCCCTTGTTTTGGTTCTCCGTCGGCTTGACTGTACCCACGGAAAAAGCCAAGCATGGCATCGACAGCGGCCTTAACATCGGCAGGAACAGAGCCTCGGTAAAAAAGGGATAAAAGCCCGGCAACGTCCGGTTTTTCTTCCTTCAATACCTCTAGCTCTATCGCCACTCCGACGCGGAAGCTAGGGTCTATTGGTACCCGCTTCCCATTGACTTCAACATGATCCGGTAGCGCCCGAAACGGGTTAGTTCGCATCGGACTTGCGCAGCTTCACCCGCTCGGCAGCTTCTGCGCGGCGTCGTGCCCGTTCCTCTGCGCGTCTCTGCTCCCGGTTGGTGGGGGTGGCGGCAGCACCGGGCACAGGAAGCCCGTTCGCGATATCCTTGATGGAAACCATCTCTTCCGCCACACGGCGGACAAAATCACCGTATGCAAACACGATAGTTTTCAGGTTGCTTCTGGGGCCGAAGCACTTGTCAGAGGTGCCCTCCCCGATAAGGGTATCGAAGAAATCCCTAACCAGTTCGCACATGCCCTTCATGTAGGCGGCGACATCCTTGGGCAACGCTTCGGTTTCCTTCTGCACACGCTCCAGTTCGCTGATAAACAGCTCCATGTTTACCGTGTCGAAGGTGTCATACTCTACGGCAACGCCGTTGATGTTATAGGTATCCATGCTTAATCCTCCTTATATTTGGTTACACGTCGGCGGAATAGGTGTACTCGGTGGGGGCGGCAGTTGCCATGATATCCACATCGATCTCAGCGGAAGCGCCTGCCTCGCCGGAACCGTCCGAGTTCACGATAACGGCAGCGGTACCCTTTTCGCCCTTGCCAGTCAGCAGAGAGAAATAGACGTAGGGCACGATAACGGCCTGACCGGTGCCGAACTTGATAGCGTGAGACAGGGCGTAGTCCTGGAAATCATCGCCAAACATACGATCACCGGTGACGTTGAAGGTGCGCTGAGTGGCGGTCTTGGTGGTCACTTTGCCGTTGCGGATGTAGGTCTTGTCCTCGCTCTCCGGGTTCAGCTGGGAATCAACGTTAGTGATGCCGCCCTGGACAACCACATAGTCACCGATTTTGCCAGTGGGAGAAGAGGCAATATCAACGGCCAGAACAAAATCGTCGGCAGTGGCAACGCCGGAATAGGAAGGAGACGGCTCCTTGCCCGTCATAAGGGTAGAAAGTTTCATTTTTTCATTTCCCCTTTCAGTTGGAAAAATAGTCCATAGTCATCAGAATCTGATGGTCTTCGGTGTTATCGTCGTACCGGGCGAACATTGCCGCCCTGGTGTTGCAGGTAATTTTAGTCGCCTGTTTCCCATCCCCCAGATAAGGCAACGGGCGGCGGGATACGGCCCAGTCACCAATAGCATCCAGGATTTCATCGGCTTTCAACCGGTCGTTGTTACTGGATGGTTGCAGACGATAGATGATTTTGAATTGATACTGCCCCTGATACGCCCCGCGAACGTATTCCTTTGTTTTGTAGGCCCCTTGGATGGTAGAAAGCGCCATACCAGGCTGATCGGAAGGAAGGTATTCAAAGGCGATATTGGCAGGCTTATTTTCGTACTGATTCAGCCAAACCAGTAGCTTTCTGGAAATCTGATCGGTTTCCGCCCTGGATACCATGCGTAATGGTTTATCATCCATTCAATATCGCCTCCTTGTACTTCTTTACCCAGTTCGGTAGATTCATAGCCTTGGAAGCATCGAACCAATGGCTTTGTGCCTGTCCGTGCATTGCCTTGGTGAATACCAGGCTCTTGCCGTTTGCCACCTTAGTAGCTCCCGGCCTAGCCCATGGGCTTCCGGTATCAGGATCAACTAACACCTTACCTTCCCACAGAAAACGGGCATACGGTCCGGGGTATACGATGGTATCCCCCTGCACCCTAGCCCGTCCCGCAAGGGAACCTGTAAGGGCTGGAACAAACTGGTCAGTGTCTTTCATAGCTTCGTTTGCCAGAACTTCCTTGGCGCGGTCTGCACGCTGGGCAAACTTGGCGGCGTCGATTTTCACATCTACTTTAATGTTAATCATCATCTGCACCCGATTTCCCAATGTTGCATTTCATCCGAACCAAAGTCTTTCTCATCTACCGAATTGATTCTGTATACATCATCATGTGTGCGGTTAATCCACTGGAAATCCTTCTCAGGCTCTACAACTTCACCCTTGACGATGAACGTAGAAACATCGGTAGGCGGCGCAGAATCCAGCGTCCACAGGCCACTTTTATCGGCGGCGGCGTGGTATTCCTTCGGGGATACATACCGCTTGATTTCAGCGGTCTGGCCGTCGTAGGCTTGCACGCTGAACGGGATGTATACCGTCACCGCATCGGCGTTTTCCATGCCGGATGAGCGAACATTGGCTGCCTTGGCAGCATCTAACAGCACCCCTTCCAGCACCGTGATATTCGTCACTTGCTCGAATGTTACTTGATCCTCAGTGATGATATACAGGGTGATAGTGTGCGGGAACATAGTCACCAGCAGTCACCCCACTTTGCCATCGGGTAGCCGGTAGCCTGCAAAAAGCCGGTACCTTGCAGGTAGATTAACAACGCGCTTTTTTTGCGTGCTGTTAGCAGTTGCAGGTCTGCCGCGCTCAGAGTTTTGGTACCGTAGCTCCGGGACCATCCCCCCACCGATTCGCTAGAGATGGAACCGGTGGAGGAAAAGGTCAGGGCGTTCAGCCTGTTTTCGTCCTGGAAGATTTCAGCCAGCTCACAGGTAGCCATTTGCACCGCCGTTAAATCATCACCAGTTGCCGACATAGCTTTCCCACTAGTGGCGGCGTTGATGTAGGCAGTGGCACGGATAGCAAGGCCGTCGAAATCAGCTTCTTCAATGGCGTTGCCGCCGTATTCGTTCCTGTAAAACTCATAGGTTGCGTAAGCCATTGGTTAGCTCCTTTCTCAGGCCACCTTGATAACGTAAGTCTCATCCATGCGCTCGAAGGAGGGCAGGACGATTTCGGAGACGGTGGTCTTGGTGTTCACGGGGTCAGAGGTGGTAGTCACCGCAACGGCAATGCCGGTATCAACCAGGGACACATCAGCATCTGCCTTGCCCATAAGAGTGCGCTCTTCGGGGGTGGTGCCGTACCAGGTAGAACCCAGTGCGCCATCAGGCAGCAAGGTCACCATATCGTCGGGGTAGAACTTATGAGCAGTGCCAGCCTCATCCTTGTACTGCTTGGAGTACACGATGACGGTCACGCCAAGCTCGTTCTGGAACAGCTCATTCACTCGTGCGTCGGTCATGAACACGTTGGCGGTGATGTTCTTGGCCAGTACAGCCGACTTGATCTTAGCATTGGCTTTCAGGTAGCCCATGGTCTTCTTGCTGCACAGCATGATAGTGGGCCGGGTGCCGGTATTGGATTCCACGGAATCCAGGGCGTCCTGAATGTCAGACATGGGGTCGGCGGTGTCGGTGGCGCTCCACTTCTTGGTTGCGGTGGTGATAGCGTTGTAGTTGTTGGTCTTGTAGCTGCCGTCGGTGTCGTAGTTGTAGGAATACTGCACGCCACCGGCTTCCAGGACGATTCTGGGGGAACCATCGGTAACAGGGGCCAGCAGCTGCATACGCATACGCTCAGCCACGACACGGGCACCCTCAACCAGGGTGGAAGCATCGTCATAGATGGAGGACAGGACAGAGGCCAGGTAGGGATCATTGCCGTCTACGATACGCATGATCTCCTGCTCATCCTCTTCCTTCACCAGCATAGACTCACGGAAAAAGGCCATCTGGGTCTCATCGACCTTGATACCCTCGCGGCTACGCAGGGTAGACTTGGCGTCGAAGTTGGAGGGGGCCAGAGAAACGGGCAGGCCCTTGTGGGACTTGATCCACTTCAAATCCAGGCCCATCTTCTTCTTGGCAGGGAAGAAACCCTCACCCAGGTAAGCCATGCGGTTAGACGCAGCTCCGGTCTGCTGCACGGCAATAGCGGCAGCGCTGAAAACATCAGAAATGTTCATTGTGTATCCTCCTTCCTTACATGAATACGACGTTCTTCATAGCGGCCTTGGCGGCAGCATCCACGGTAACACCGGAATGTGCCTGCGCCTTGGTGGTGTTGATGTAGCCACCGATAACGATAGTGCCCTGAGGACGATCCTCGTAAACGTCCCACAGCAGGACGCCGACGGCAGTAGAAGTCTGACTACCGGATTCGCCGGAAGTTGCAGCCTTTTTGCCATCAGCCGCCATAGGAGTGCCAGCCTTGCAAACGCCGCTGGTAAATGCGGTAGAATCCAGAGTAAGGGCCTTGCCCACATACTCGGAGTTGTACAGGATTTCCACATCCGAAGGTGCGGAAACCTCAGAGTATTTCATGGTACCCAGTGCCATATTTTTCACTCTCCCTTATATTGCGACAGTACGTCGCTGTACGTTTTGTTGTTCTGCGCGGTAGCCGCACCGATGCTTTTTGCAAGAGCGATACCGATGTTTTCGGTACCGTTGTCCTTACCACCCGCGCCGACAGGTCGGCCAAAGGAAGGGGTAGGCTTATCAGATGCAAAAGCGCCGGGGTCAGCTTCACGCTGTTCTTTCAGGAAGTCATCGAAACCTTCCAGTGCGCCGTCTTTCAGGGTCAGACCCTTGGCTTTGAGTTCGTCTCGAAACGCCCTCTCAGCGCCCTTAGACGAAAATTTGACGTTTGCGCCGGTGATAGCAGCAGAAGCAGCGGCGGAATAGTCCCGTTCCGCAATCTGCGCCTTGTAGGCTTCTGTATCTTTGTCGTATTTGGCTTTCAGCTCATCCATCTGAGCTTTGATCTCATCGGCAGAACCGGCGTTCTTTTTCAGCTCTTCCAGGTCTTTGTCCCGGTCGGCAAGCTGGGTTTTTAGGTTTTCAGCGTCCGCCTTGGCAGCTTCGGCCTTGCCCTTCTCCCGTTCAATGTCTTTGCCGTTCTCGCTCAGAACCTTGTCGATGATTTCATCTTCCAAACCAAGTTCTTTCAGATATTCGCGTTTCATTGTTCTCTCCCACGACTACGCTTATTTACGCGGGTTGCATCCGCTGTCGCCCGTAGTTTTACGACGTCGGGGCGGTCAAAGATAAAAAATAAGCCAAAAACCAACGTTTTAGTTGATTCTTGGCTCAAAGGCTCAGGTTATTTGGGTTTTATTCGCTTTACTTTGCTTCTTTTTGCTTACGTTTGCTTTTTGTTTGCTTACGCTTGCTTAATTTTGGTTTCGTTTGGTTATCCAGCCCATTTGATTTCACCGTACCAATCGCAACGTATACCGTTGTTTTTGCCGGTGCATTTCACCAGGACACCGCAGGCTCCCGGCTTTACCGGGTGAATCTTCTTCCCACATTCAGGGCAACAGAACCAGGTTTGTCCGTTGATTGTTTTAATCATCGTCCTCTTCCTCTTCATCCTCTGGCTCCGGGCCGTTAAAGTAGATATTGAAAAATTCATTCACAGCAACCATTTCGTTTGCGCTTTTCCCATCAAATTCCACGGTTGCAGCGCGAATAGCATCATACGTTTTCTCACACACGGTAATCTTCAATATACCACCTTCGTCCTTTCGCGCTGTAACGGCAGGTTGGCCGCTTCGCTGAATAATCTGTATTCACGGTTCAGCAGGCGAATCTTAGCCCTTGCCGCTGTTGCGTCCTTGGCGGCTTCCTCTGTTCCTAGAGCTTCCATTGCTATTTGAATACGTTTTTGCTTGCGTATTGATCGTTCAATTTCTCTTTGCTTTTGGGATGCTTTGTATTGATCGTAGGTTTTTCCTTGGTATTCAAATGGCGGTTGGTCCATTTCCTTAAGTTGTTTTTCTGTGTAAGTTCTGGTCGAAACGCCTTCAACGTATGGGTAAAAATGGTGCCTACAATTAGCTAAGCTCCCCCGATTCCTGTTACATCGCCATATCCACACGATTTAACGAAATCGGGGTATTTTCCTTCTCCCACTTTGCCACCTCCTTCACTTTAGATAAATCCCAATTGTTCATTTGAAGTTTTTTCCAAAGTGTGGTTTGATTAACACCAAGAATATCAGCCCACTCAGAAATTGTATGCGATACACCCATATATTTGATTGTGTGGTTACTTCTTCTGTTGTTAGCTTGCTGTTTCATGGTCGCCCATCTACAATTAGAAGGCTCATAATTTCCATTTACGTCAATCCGATCTATTGTAAGCGTTTCTGAATAGCCGTTTTTATAAGCCCATTCTCTGAATACAGAAAAATCATGCCATTCATCGCAAACAGAAATCCCGCGGCCCCCATAATCTTTGTAGCTCTGTTGGAACTCGCCGTAACACCTTCTGTGCATTTGTCTCCAAATTTCGTAAAGTCGCGTCCCAAATCCGTTGTGTTTCGTGTTCATTTTTGTGACACGTTCTGATATGTAACAACCACAGCTTAGTTGTTTTCCACTTCGTAATAGGCTTCCTTCTACTTCGCAAAATTTGCCACATTCACATTTGCACAGCCATATATAATTTCCAGATTTTCTTCTTCCGATTGGTTTTATTGCGGTAAGCCTGTTGTATTTTTTACCACTTATATCAATCATTCTTGCCATATTACTGCCTTTCGTAATTGCCTTGTTTTTTGAACAAGCGGAAGATGGTAAGGCAGTCCACTTTTCACCCCGTCGAGCTATCCGCTTGTATCAAACTTATTTATTCCATTGGAAAACTTTTCCTTGCCACAGAGTATGTGCTTCCCAGCCATTCGGACCGTTTACATTTCTTGCGCCGCCATGGGCAGACACTTCCACTAGGTTAGTTTCCAGTCGCTCCATACTCTGCTCTGCATAGCGCTGGCAGGTTTGATTCACCCCAGTCATCACAGCACGTCGAGCGGCTACATCCGCTTGATCGTAATGTACCCGCCCATTGGATTCGTAGCGGATAGACGTTAAACCACCGGCGGCAAGCTGCTTTGTGGCGTGGGCTATCGCTTCGTTATAACTGATAGTCCCGGACATTACTTCTGTTTCCGCCATATCTAGCGCCCATTGATACGCTTTCTTGGGTTCCAACCACTTAACGACTTTGCCGTTTCGTCGGACTGCAAATCCCATTGATTGAGTGAGGTTTCGCAATTCGTCTTTGGTCTGCCGCCTGATAGCCTCAACGTCCACATCATCAACAATGTGGCGCGGGGCGGTAATCTCTGCCGCCGTTGCTAATGTACCGTAGTATTTGCGATTGCGCTCTACTACGCCGTCCATGATAGCGTCAACTTTATCCAGGCTAGTTTGCGTAGTCTCCGCAATAGCCGTCGTGATTTCATCCAGTGTTATCCCATGGGCACGCAGTTCCCGGATATCCTCAACTGTCACCTGGTTCAGGTCATCGGATACCACCAGCCGCCAGCAGATTTCTTGTAGAAGCCGATCTTCCAGGCCCCGGAATAGTTCGGCGATAGGTTCAGGCAGGGCATCCAGAACAGCGGGGCTGAATGGGTACTTCATTATTCAAGTTCCCCTTGCGGCTCATCGATCATTTCCTCCATCCCCGGCAGCATAGCTTTGGCAGTCTCTTCATCCTCGCCGAAATACTTCTGCCGGAATTCATAGGCATTCAGGATACCAGCAGATACCAGTTGCAGGTCAGCCGCCATTTCTGCGCGGTTGCTCTCAGGATCATCGAGTACACCATCACCGAAGCTGAGATGCAGCTCATAGTCCCCCTGAGGGGCCAGGGCGTACAGTGTGGCGTATACATCCATCGCATATACCAGATCGTCCAGGGCATCCCCAAACGCCTGCTGAATATGGCTCTCTGTAATATACTGTCTCTGCTTGCTGGCCAGGATTTCCGTCGATGTTTTTTCCACGCTGGACGGGTCAGAAATCGTTCCATAGGCTAGGCCTGTCTGAAATTCGATTTGTTTCAGGATGTTTTGAAAGCCTCTGTAAATGGCATCATCCCGGAACGCCGGGGAGAACTCTTTGAAAAAGTCCCCATCCTGGGACATGAACGGGCCGAACTCATAGAGCCGGTTTCTCCCGAAATCACGGGCGTTCCCACTGGTGTACTCAGCAAAAATCTTGCGTTCGCCCGATTTGAATTCCCACCACAGTCTATCCCATTGCTCATCTGCATCCTTAACCAGACCAACGATGGAACCACCGAACACAGATACACCCAGGCGGCTATCAGTGTCGATGTTGTTCGCAACGGGCGGGGTGAAAAAGGCAAACAGCGGACGCTCTACGCCGTCGAGCGTGGTTTCATCGTCCAAGGTTGCCCAGGCAGGGACCGTATCGAGCGGCACTTCCTCGCCCACTGTTCCATACTGGTTGGATTTGTGGGCCTTGTTCCGTACAACGTAGGCCGTGCGTTCTCCATCTCTCACAAACTCATGGCTTTCCAGGCGAACGTACCATTTACCAGCCAGCTGCACCCGCTCGCGGAATACGCCACCGGTGCATTTGCCAGCTTCGTCGAAGTTGGTAGGCTGAAATGCCATGATACTGGAAGCATCGACTTTCAACGTGCCGTTGTACACATAAGGCCGAAGGGCCAGCCCACCGAGAGCAAGCCCCATCTCCAAGTTTTTCTCAAAGCTCCGGGCGGCATCCTGGAAACACGTATCCAAGAATTCAGCCCGTGCCCCGCCGGTAACTGTTCCGTTGAATTCCACCAGTGCAGGCCGCGCCATTTCACGGGCGATAGCAGCAGGCAGTCCGAGCGGGATAATGTCGCGCTTGGCCCAGGGCGGTTCGTTGATGTACATGGAATACCAGAGGTTGATATTCTGCTGCATCGTAGTACCAACCGCCGTATCTACGCCGAAATCCCTCTTAGCAGCAGCGGTGGGAAACAGCCAGTTTTTCAGATTTCGGAATGTCCTAGCAAAAAAACTCTCCATTAGCGCACCTCCCGCCGCATTATCGTATACGCAAAGTAGCGTATCATATCCATTGCGTGGTCCGATTCTTTAACTACCGCGTCGGTTTCTTTTTTTTCGTCCCAGCAGTAGGAACCGAATTCGTCAAACGTATTTTCGCAGCTGGCATCGAACAGGATTCTACCAGCTAACAGCAGGCTACCAGTAAGACGGATACCATCTAGCACTGCATTATTGGCATCCATCACGGCAAATTTGCCGCGCCGCCGCAGTGTTTCCTTGAACGATGCTGCCGACGGGTCAACGATCACCCGCTCTATCTGGTACCCTTCCGCAAATGCTTCCAGATCGTCGGCGTATTCCTCATCCGTTTTCTGGCGCTTCTGCTTTCGCCCATCGTAGTAGTATTCTTTCAGCATCACAGCCTTACCGTTTCGTAGCTGCCACAGCCCCATAGCCGTAGGGTTCAACGTGCCGTAGTCGATGCTGATATAATACACACCGCCGGAGTGTTGTTCCGTGGCTATGTGTTTCGCCTTGTCGAACATCGGGTAAACCAGGCCGTCGGCTACGCACCATTCGCCCAGGATATAGCGGCGGTAGAACACACCTGCATACATTGATTTGTACCGTTGGACGATTTCAGGTGCAAGGGCTGGGTTATCATCTAACAAAAAATGCAGATGCAAGGCGTTCTTTTCCCCAGCTTTTTTAATCCATTCTTGGTAGAACCAATGGGAAGGAGGGCCAGGGTTGCAGTTGAACCACAACCGGGAACCAGCAATAGAACACCGGGCAAGCGCCTGCTCCACGAAAGAACGGGGTTGAAGCGCCACTTCGTCCAGCAACACCCCTGCCAGCGTCCGGCCCTGAATCAGCATGAACGAACCTTCGTCCTTGCCGCCGAACACCTCGAAAACATTTTCATGTTCGCCGTCGTTGACTACCATGACTTTGTCCGTGCGTTTCCAGGTGACTTGATACTGACTTGTTACCCAATCCACCTGCATATATGGAATGATGATATTTTTAACGGCGCTGTCCACACTTTTCCCACAGATAGCGAACCGCTGGCCGTCATAGCGGCGCATGGCATCATCGACAAATGCAATCGTCATCAGGGATGTTTTGCCCGAACGGATAGCTCCATCACAGATCAAGGCATTATATCCAGTAAACGGGAAAGCCAGGATTTTGCGCTGCTTTTCACTTAGCACAATCATCACCCGTTCTTTCCCGTTCCATGCGTTCTGCATCTTCTAACAGCGAACGGGTGAGATCATCAACCTGCTTCTTCCGCTTGCCGTAGCCCTTACCAACGGAAGCATACCGTTTTGCCAGGCTGTCACCGGCTTTCAACCGGTCGGCCAAGGAAGCATCCAAACCGAATTGATCTTTTACCCGTCCACGCATTACATCCGAATAAAATTGCATCACTTCTTCAATGCCTGCAATGCGTTCGTTGTCCAAATTCTTCTGAAAATGTTCGAGATAGGCAACTATCTTAGGGTTTCCCAGGGTTTCGTCCGCAATCGCCGACGCGCTTCTTTCTGAATACCCTGCTTCAATCGCCGCCTTGGTTTTATTGCCATATTGCAGATATAAATCAGCGAATTTCCGCTGTTTCAGCGTTAAACCAAACTCATCTCTCTTCAAGCGGAATCACCGCCGTAAATCTGGGCCAGCTTCTTCACAATATCGGCTAACTGGTAGCTTTCCATGATGGTGCTGTCCCGCATACGTCCAGCAGCATTTTCTTTCTTTTCAGTAAGCACGAACTTAGTCACCATCCTTCCCGTTTTTTCGGAATACGCCTGCATCTGGTTCAGCTTGATAAACCGTCCCTTTTGGCACAGGGCGGTTTGCAGCTTAGTTGCAACCTTTCTTAGATTCATCGTTATTCCTCCTGTGCCCGTCTCTTCCGAGCTGTCAGGGCGGGTTCTCATCGCCCCAGCATCCGCAAATGCTAACCGCTATTCTGGTAGCAGGCCCCGGTAACTACCCGGATATAGGCTATTGCCGCCCGCCATATTGCCCCACAGCGGTGTTTGTGCTGTACACACACGCAACAGTGTTCCACCGTGGGGAATCGCCGATTTAGTACGTTCATCGGCTGCGGTACCGCGCAATCAATGGGCCTTGAACCCATTCCGCCGAATCCTGGCGGCGCGCCTTCTGCTTTCTTGCATATATCCCCGTCTCTCCGGAGTGTCAGTGGCGGCAGGAGTAGGATTTGAACCTACGCAGGCTGTAGCCCATACCGCATTAGCAATGCGGCCTCTTAAACCAATCTTGAGTATCCCGCCGTATGCCTAACCGGAATCCAACCGGGGCCACCAGGTGAGTGATGGAGCTGCTTTTACAGGCCGCAGCTTACCGAAGGAGCATTCCCTATGGAAACAAAAAAGAGAACCGACAGAGCGGAAAGCCAGCTATTGGCTCCTGCACCGATAGCCAGCATATAGAAAGAACTCCCGGCGCAACTGCCGCGTCTAAGACGCTGGTGACACACCCTTGCATTATCCGGCGGCGTTCTTTCATATATCCCAACCTGCGCGGGTCGTGGCATCCCTACCGTGCCAGATAATAGGACGCTCGCCGCGCTGGGTTAGGTGCTGAAAAACAAAACACAAAATGCAGAAAAGAAGTCAAAGCTTCACCTGCCTTTCGTATTTTATTCTCCCTTTCGGGATGGTCCTGGGATTCGGAATTGAACCAAATCATACACACCAGCGCCCAGGATATGGAGGGCGGGGCAGGGGAAGAACCCCCGCCCCTATACCAAATAGGAGGGGTGGCTATTGCCGCCGCCACCCGGCGGAAGAAGCATGCGGAAGCCCGAAAGGACAAAGACTTCCTTGCTATTATTATACCATAATCTACCGTATCGTTCCACGAAAATCTGTGTTTTTGCTAATTCTTTGGACAATATGTCCATCTGTTAATCAGCATATTTGAAAATCACGCCGTCGATGAACGACTTATTTCTAATTCGTCTGTGCAAGCCGCTTGTGGATAGGTAATTTTCCCGCGCAGCAGCCCTTGCGCTGGGATAAAATTTCAGCACCTTACCCCATTTGTCCGTCTTGGCAACAATTCTGCAATTTGGACTTCTACGTTTCCTGTTCAGTTCCGCCCTAGTCACAAATTCCAGGTTGTTCACCGCACAGTTTCGATAGTCCCCGTCCTTGTGGTGTAGAATCATGCCCTCACGTTTCCCACCAAGGAATACATCGCGCACAACATCTTTTACCCGAATTGTTTTACCAGCAATTTGAACGGTAGTGTTGCCGTTATGCGACTGTTGGCGCATGATTCGTGGATTTTCAGCCCTTTCTCTGGAATGGTCCCAACGTTGTTTTATCCAGCTTCGGATTTCGCCAAAATTAGAAACATCGTACCACCCGCTTGTCCCTGGGATAGGCAACCACGCTTCTTTCAAATCTGCCCCCCAATTCTATCCAGCAGAGCCACAAGGCCGCGAACTTCCAACGGATCAACGCCCGTCTCTTTCTTCAATTTATCCAGACGATAGGTGATAGTGTGCCGGTGGCAAAATAGTTCCCGCGCCACCTTGCTAATCATCATCCGGTTCTTTTCGAGCGAAAGAAGAACCTTCTTATCGAAATCATCCATATTATCCTCCCGCTTTTTTCAGCTTCCAGAAATCGTTGATAGCATCCCGGACCGGGTCTGTTTTGCGTTGTGATCTAGCGTACTCCAGTATCTCCAAATCACGCTCATAATGCTCTTTGCACATCTGCCGCCCCGGTAGCGCTGGGCGTTCGCAGTAACGGCACTCCCCTGCTGGTTTCCGTACATACCGTTCTCTGTGTTTTCTGTTGCGCCGCAACCTACATTCATTGCAGAACACCTGCCCTTTGTAGGCCGGTTTGCCGCATGCTGTACATAGCCCTGCCGCTTTTCGTTGCGCGTACAAGGTTTTCATACTCTCCCTGTTGCGCTCTCCCCGTTTTTCCTTTTCATCTTGGGATAGTTTGGCATTACAGGCGTTGTTTAGCTCTACGCTGATAGATAAGCATTCCAGGCATTTATACCGCCCGGGGGCGGCGCGTTCCTTCATACACCGAACGCACAGCCCCCTAGCTTTTGCCCATTCATAACTCTGCTTCTTATACCGCAAATCCCGTTGTCTGATTTCCTGCGCTGTCAGGGCCATTATTCAACGCCCCCGGTTATCAGTTCGGAGTATGGGAGTGTTTCGATCCAGTGGCAGAACTCCCGCCATTCGTCCAGCTTGTGGTTTTTCCTGGCGTGGTAGATGTTTGTTAAAACCTCGTAGTTCAGCATCAAGGTTCGGCGCTGGTTGTAACTGCTAGGAAGAATCTGAATCATCTGCCTCCACCACTTTTTTTCGTTCGTTTTGATGTATTCCTCCCGGCAGAAGTTCAGCACCCTTACAGCATCGATTAGCGCTTCACCTGGACCGTATTCGTCAAGGCCTTCAAACGGATTGAAGTAAAATTCCTCAAGGCTTTCACGGCTGAAATCATCTAAAGAAAACGGTTTCTTATGGATACCGTGCATTGTGGAGCAAGAGTTAGACACTGTACCAACCTTGTACGTTTCAAACTCTTTCCACCAGTACAGCGGTGCAGTCACGTCCACATACACAACGATCATCCGCATAAATTTGCGGTGGTCTGTGCCAGCCTTGACCAGGCGCATCATCAAATCATGGTCGTTGGGGCCGACTTCGTAGCGACTTGCGATGATATGCCCGTCTTCTTGGCGCATGTATTTGCTATCCGACTTGTCCCAGCTGTTATGAGGGTTCCGCATCCCCCGGATAGCGGCTTCCCAGCCCACTACCTCTGTGTGTTCAAACTCAATCATTGGTTCTCCTTTCCAACTTGTGCATTTTTTGCACAGGTTACTCGTTGTATCCGCGCAATTTATCGCCGATCAGAAAGAAAACCGGCAACTTGTACGCATCTGCGGCGGCGATCTCCACCTTGCACCCTCTGGCATCGCTCCACCCCTTGCACACGATAACAGCATCCGCATCCGCCATGACTTTCAGGCTCTCTCCCAGAAACCATAGCGGCTTTGCTTCGGTGGGAGCGCCCCGAAAGAAACTCTCCAGGACCTCCACATCATCACCCCGCTTAGCTTTAGCAGCCTTGATAGCTCGCTCCCGTTCTGCCAGGATTTCGGCGTCGGTTTTGCCCCGCATGGGCTGAGAAATAAAGATTTTCATTTTGAATCATCCTCTCTGTTTTCATCGTTCCAAGACAAAACGGCTAGATTATACATCGGCTCCGTTTTTCCTGTGTTCTGGCATTTTTCACATCTAACCCGGTACAACTCTACATCATCCCCGATTCTGTACATGTACTGCACAGCGGGTTCTCTGCCGCATTTCCGGCAACGGTGAGGATTAGGAATCATTGCCGTACACATCCGCCGCGATTTCACCGGCACAAGCTGCATACCCAGCCATATCAACCCAGTTGTCCTGGTGTTTCGGGTTTTCTTTAGCCCTGCCGACTTTTAACAGGATCATCATCTGCGCCACGTCAACCGGCGTGATCTCGCGTCCAATATCCAGATAGGCCGTCCACAAATCAGCGATAGCGCTAAAGCTATCCTCTGGCTTGCCGTATTGATCCTGCCGGTCGTTGCACACGCACTTTTCGGCGGCGTCCAGGATGGTTTTGCGGGTGGTTGGTTTTGCGTTCTGGTATTCCATCACATCGACGCACCCATTCCAAGCTCCCTTTGCTTCCAGATCACTGCGCAGGCTAAAAGGTCCTTCGTGGCCGCATTTCGTGCAGCGGACAAAATACCGTGTCTCTTCGCCTTTGGTTACAGCGATAGCCTGCAAGGTTTTCCCACCGCAAATGGGGCAGGGTTTCGTCCTAAATTCCATTATTTCCCCTCCATTTCCAACTTCTTCATTTCAGCGATAGCCAACATTGCTTTGTGCATGGCCTTGCGTTCATCCAACTTTGCCACCACCTGCACGGTTTCCGCCGTGCAGATGATAGCTAGAGCCTCTAACCAGAACACCATCCAGGGGTGTGCTAACATCCATTCCATCAGTTATCCCCCTCTCTTTCAAGCGCTTCTTCCAGCCGCTTCTTATGTCTCTCCCATTTCCACACGGATATATCTGCATTGGGTTTCAGTTCTAGGGCGATAGCGCAAGAAACCACGTCGGTGTATTCTTCGTCCAACTTATCCAGGTAGATCGTTCCATCCTCTTTAACCGGGTTATCTCCCCGCAAAACTCTGGCGAGTTTCAGGGCGCAGTGGGCCAACTCCATGCACTCTTCCGCTAGGGCTTCATAGCAAGCAGCGTAGCCTACCATGGCCGGGAATTGGCTCCAGCAATTCATTTTATCCGGGATATTCATTTTGCTCTCCTTTCTAACCTGGTCGAAATCGACCACTTTAACCGTGTCAGAATCGAGGCGGTTACTTGAAATCGTAGTGGTCGAACAGCCAACGCAGTGCGTGTTGAAGCTCTGCGTTAGATAGGTCCCAGTGCGTTAAATCAATCATAGCAACGCGCTCTATCGCGTAGGTCATAGCCTCAAAGGTCAGCTCATCACCCTCCAGGTAGGTCAGACTGTGTTTCACGATGTTCACGGCTGTTTCGTCATCCATGTACATAGTTGGAAATTTTATACAGCCGTCCATCATTCTACCTCCGGCGGTTTTGGCAGGGGCATCCAGTTGATTGGCATAAATGTTCCTCCATACACAGTGAATTCCTCCCACAGCAGTTCTCCCTGGTAAGATATGATTGTGTCAAGAACCACGTTGCCATACTCGGTGATGCAAACAGCTTTTTCTCCAGCCTTTGTCGGCTTCTCGCTGCCTGGTCTCCACCGCATACCATCAAGCGCCTCCAGAATAGTCCGATACGCCTCCCGCGCCCCAGGCATGGGCGTGTTGTCGGCGTGGCGCTGGAGCCACTCTCTAGCTTGTTCTAATGTCATTTTCCTTCTCCTATCAGATGTATAAAGCTATATATCTTCCTAAACAACGTTCCAAATCGTGCGCTTCGTCGAATTCCTTAAAGTCCGTTTTTTCGTCCACATCTTCTAAATCCTTTCGGAATTTTGCGATGTTTTTCAGGAGTGTTTCGGCCTCTTGCTCTATTCCGTCCAGAATCGAGCGTATTTCCTCTTTCTTTTTTTCAAAATCAGTTGCCATTTTGCACCTCCATCATTGCATTGCATTCTGGGCAATTTCTGGGAATAACATTGGTTCCCACGCAGTCTCCTTTATCAAAAACATAGGCTATTGGGAACATCCCAAATCCACAGTTGGAGCATTGTATGATATCTCTGTATCGTCCCCAGTGTGCGCGTACTCTCGGCGGCTCCCTTAGAGCCTTGATAGCCATATCTAGCGCATCATTTACTGCGCGGCATGATTCACCTGCTACGCTGCCTGCCGGTGCCGCTGTTGTAACGTGCAGCAGCTCTAGCTCTTTAATCGCGTCCTCTTTCGTCATACTCTACCTCCATTTTCGCGCCGCAGTTGGGGCAGTAGGGCATTCCAGATAAATCAACCCATTCCGACTGTTTCCCGTTTATCCGCAACAAGCCCTGCATACATTCGCTGCATGTCGTACCGTTTCCGACCCTTACCCAATGCCCCCGCCGCACCGGGGACACATCGGCGGCAGGCTGGTTTGCCACCAGGCTAACAACCCCCACTGTGTCCCACTCGCTGAGAGGGCTTCCGCCCACTTTGCTAATCGCCTTTAGCAACGCTTCTCGGTCGATGTAGTCAGTCATTGCCTTCCTCACTTTCTTTCGGCATCTTCCAATCAGATGGGACAGTGTTATACATAACACAGTGCCCTTCATTGTCGGCAAAACGACAATTGTCGCAATTTGGTTTCTTGTCGCAGTATCCGCGCAACCGCTGGAACGCTTCTTCAATATAACTTTTCATGCTTTTCCCTCCATCACACAAAAATTTTCGGCGGCTTTGGCATTTCCACCCCCGTAGGCCGCCATAGGTGCAGGCAGTATGGATGGTTGTTCACATACTCACTCTTGGGCGGGTGGTACTGTACAACAGCTTCCTCGTCCTCAAAGAACATGTGCTTGATCTCGCACATTTCAGCCCAGGTAGGCGGCGTGGCCCGTTTGCGGTTGCAGGGGGACACGCTGACGTGCTCCCAACCCCCGCCATTGCTGGCGATGCAGAAAAACGATCTTCCGCCGACATAAACCTTGAAAGCACCGTTACCGGCGTCTCCGGGTCCTCCGTGGATACGGTACCCAAAATCCCTGTCTCGGTATTTGTCCAGGATGCGCAAGTCTTTCATTTTGCATCCCCCATTTCCTGATACAGCCGGGATGGGGTAGCCGCCTCCTGGCCGACGTATTTGCCTTTATACTCATCCAGGATTTCTCCCGCGATGGTATGATAATAAATTTGGCAAATTTCCATGCCGGGGTAGATACGCACCGGCTCGGTGGCCGCCAGCTCCAGCGTCCAACGGCCCCGGAAGCCGATATCCCCAAAACCTGCTGTAACGTGTACAGCCAGTCCCAGTCGCCCCACGGACGAGCGCCCAACCAGCATGGGGACCAGGTTTCGAGTTTCCGTCCACTCCTCCGTGGACGCGATATACACGCGCCCCGGTTTCAGGACGTATCCCTCAGGCGGGATGATAATCTCCCGCGTGCGGTTGTCCCGTTTGGGGTCCAGGACAGCTTCTGTATACGTAAGCATTTTAGGATGCAGGCGCAGGTTGTAGCTGTTCGGCCCAAGCTGGGCCGGGTCGAACGGCTTGATGATAATATCCCCTTTGGACATGCGCTGCCGGATTTCGTTGCCCGACAGAATACCGTATTGGTTCAATTCATTCATTTGTTTTCCTCCTATGCGGGACACAAGGCCCCGCGATTGTTAGATTTTAGATTAAATGTCGAAGCCGAAGCAAACACCGCGGCTGTGGCTGGCGTCGTTGTTGCCGCTGTTGCCGCCGTCGGTCACAGTGCAAAAGTACGCGGGGTCTTCCGCATGCGGGGATGCCAACCAGTATGGAAATGGGACGCCGTTCAGCGTTTTAACCCGGTTTTCCTTCTCAGAGTAACGATGGAGTACTTCGCACAATTCTTCATTCCCGTAGTTGTTTTTTCCAAAGACTTCCTTCTCTCGCAACAATCGGAGCGGCTCAGTTACAACTTCTTGCAAATCGTACGGCAACAAGCGGAAGAGCTTGCCCAGATATGCCTCCATCGTACTCAACTGCTCACCGTTTTTTGCTTTCCGGTTCTCATTCATGCAGTGAGTATCTTCGAGCAGGTTTTTCGTAAAAAACGTTGCGCTCCTATGCCCTGCACGTTCACACACCAGCGTGACTTTTTCGCCAGTTTTCAGCATAATGTCGATTTCATCGCCGACATTCAGCGGGTTAGACGCGGACTCAATATCGTCCTTCAGTTCCTTCCATGTCGTTTCCAAGGTGCAGTTTTTCTTGATTTTGATCATTGGTTTTCCTCCTTTTTCGCGGGGTCACGGAAATGGTTACTTCTCCCACTCCACGACCTCCACGCCGATTTCCCGGCGTTCCCAAAATTCGTGTGATACCTTCCTGTACCAGCGGCGGTTATCGTTCGGTAAAATCCAGCCTTTCAGTGCATCGACGATCATCTTCCCCAGGACTGCGTGATTATCTACATCAAGCCCATCGTCCCAGTAGAAAATCACCTGCACGGGCGTTTTTACCAGGTCCTTCCGCACTCTAGCCCGTTTTAGAGCTATGCTAGTCAGCAGATGGATATCGTCAGCATCACGTTTCCGCTGGTGGTAGTTTTTCCCGGAATAGTAGGCGTTCAGGCTAAACCGTTTATTCCACGCCGTCATACCCCGCTTGGTTTCCGGGTAGGGGATGGTAAAAAAAGCCACCCGTCTAACTTCGTTCACTGCGCCACCTCCCGGAATCTACGCAACGCATCCTGTCTCTGCCGTTCCCAGTCTACCGGCGTAGGTGGCGTGTAGTCAGCAGACCTCTTTTTCGTCCCGGCCTGCTGCATCAGGATAGCTTTGGTTTTCTCCATGTCGGCCTTGATATCCTCCACCGTCCGCACCCTGGGCGGCAATGCCGCCGGTTTTGGTTCTTCCGGCATCTGTGGCAGAGCGGCGGCAAATGTTTTTGCCAACACCTGCACGTCCTTGGGAAGAGCTTCAAAATCTCGCCTACTCTGGGCCTTTGCCCGAAAACTGCGCTGAACATTGGATGCAACGACAGATTGCACGGTCGATTCGTCCATCATCGACCATTCCCGCAACTGCCTGGGATCGTGTACAACGTCCTGCACCAGCGGCGGCAGTTTGGCGAATTCCGCTTCTGCGTTATAATATCCATCACGCAGCGCTTTGGAAATCAGCGCCCACGCTTCCTGCTCGGTCATTTCATCCGGGTTGCTGATTTGCCGAATCCGGCCCTTCACAGCCCCGATATGTGGCGGGAAACCCTTGTCATCCGTCGCAATCAAGGCTTTCACAGCCGCCGCAACGATCTTCACATCGTCCTCTGCGAACATTTCCGCCCAAAGATTTACTGTCATCCGCATATCAGGAGCGTTTCTGCCGTTGTAGAAAGTCGGGTAGGCCGTGGTCAGGATATCCATGATGATGCCGGTTTCTTGCCTAGTCATGATACTCCCTCCTCTTCGTCCATCTGCCGGGCCAGGTCTGCCCAACTCTGCCGTTTCGGCTGCTTAGGAGCAGGGCCAGATCTAGCCCCGGAATCGTCGTAATTTCCCTCTAACACCTTTGCCATGTTGGAATCCTTCACCAGCCAATCGAACGTTGCCGACCAGTTGCGGTCATTCCGCCCCCGGAGGAAACTGCTGTTTTCGGCCTTGTGGAACAACTGTCGAAAATCATCCAGCGTATACCCAGCGTTGAACCTGGCCCGAATCGCCTTTTTCCGACTTTCGTTGATAGCCGTACAGCGGGGAAACGACGCGCAGATTTCGTTGTATGCATCCCGGATGGAATCATAGGGGATTCGAGGTCGGGGAGGGGTGCCTCCCTGTGAAGGGGGGCTAAAGGGGGTTTCTTCCTTGTCTTCTTCTTTGTCTTTTTCCTTTTCTTTGTCTTTTTC
>ENA-OOVY01000013-OOVY01000013.1-human-gut-metagenome-genome-assembly--contig:-NODE-13-length-59298-cov-27.232903_pt1 | contig 59298 bp, 101 predicted proteins | sample MGYA00241400_ERZ501307 | MGnify/ENA primary metagenome ERZ501307 (study PRJEB25962, sample SAMEA2042364) | human gut metagenome | biome: human gut; feature: human-associated habitat; material: faeces... | reverse complement strand
GGGGGGCTTTGCGCAGACCAACCAGCCATAGTGCTATGGGCGGTCACTCCGGTATTTTGGCAAAAGGATTTTACAAAGAACTGATGAACCTTTTTACCACGGAAGAATATACATTTGCGGAACTTTTTGCTTATTGGCATCCGGAATACGCAAACGCATCAATTCCGACAGACAAAAGTGCTGATGAATTTACAATTACACTTGGAGATCCGGACAGATTCGCAACCGTAACGTGCCGTGGTATTGACGGAACATGGACAGGAGCGGTCGATGTTTCGAAAGACGGATATTTATATGTCGATGACTTGGTTCGTGATCGAGAGCATTCATTAAGCCCTACTCGAATGGAAAACACATACCAAGAGTACCTAAACAAGATGGTTGACCGTAAAAATGATGGTGCAAGAGAATTGATGGTTGGTACTCTTTGGAATGTTTTAGACCCATTGGAGCGCATGAGAAAGCAATATGAGCATGATCCGCAATACCGATTTCGCAAGATTCCGGCGCTTAATGAAAATGACGAAAGCAATTTCGCGTATGAAATTAACGGATTTTCCACGGAATACTACAGGGATATGCGAGATAAACTTGACAATGCCGAATGGATGGCTAAGTTTATGCAGCAACCATATGTCCGCGAGGGATTGCTTTATACGGATTTGAGACTATTTAACGGAATCTTACCGGACGGAGATTTCCGGCGCATCGGAGTTGTGGACGTTGCATGGGGCGGCGGCGATAGCTTGTCAATGCCGATTGGGGCAGAATATGAAAACGGTGATGTTTATATTTACGATTGGGTATTCAACAAAGGCACAAAAGAGGTAACAATCCCTCTTGTTGTTGGACGAATTATCGGGAATGAGATTAGGCAGACAAGATTTGAGGGGAATACCGGTGGAGATCTGTATTGCCAATATGTAGATGAAAAGTTGCAGGAACAGGACTATAAATGCTCATGCACAAGCAGAAAAGCACCAAACAAGGTTGAAAAGTTATCAAAGATCATAGCATATTCTGGGGATGTTAAGAGAAAATTCATATTTCTTGATACGCACCGCCCGACACAGGATCAAATGAAAAAAGATTCAGATCTTGGAGTAACAAGGTATTACAGAAATGACGAATATCAAGCAGCTATGGATGAACTCTCTATGTTTGTAAGTATTGGTGGTAACGACCACGACGATGCGGCAGACGGTTTAACTCAGCTTGAAATGTTTATAGAAAACCCAAACAATACCGCAAAAGTAGAAGCGGCAGTAAACCCATTTAGGAGGTATTAGGATATGACAACAGACAAATATCTTTCACAGATAAACAGAATTGACCATGCGATTGTAAATAAGATGGAAGAGATCAAAAGGCTATCCGACATGGCAACTTCCATATCCATATTTCTGAAAGAGGTGGATGTGCAATCATCCGGCAATCCTGACAAAATGGGAAACGCGGTATCGAAGATTGTTGATCTGCAGAATGAGATCCAGACACTTGTAGATGAATTGGTTGATAAAAGACGGATTATCATATCGCAAATTGACAGCATGGATAATACAGATGTATATATCGTGCTTTCATCACACTATGTCAATGGAAAAGATTGGAACTTGATCTCTGTTGAGATGAAATATTCCTACAGGAACATTATGAAACTTAGGAAAAGAGCATTGCAGGAGTTTGAAAGACGTTATGGACAGCTTTACTCTGAAAAGAGTGCATAAAAGTACACAATAGTTCACACTCTTTCACAACATTTCCTAAAACTTGCATGGTATACTAAAAGAGTAGAAAAAACAAAATCCTACAACCCCAAAAGCATATAACCCGTAAAAAGCACTGTCAGAAATGGCGGTGTTTTTTATTTACAAGAAAGAGGTTGCTATGAAAAAAGTAACTATATATTGCCCGGATTGTGGAAGAATTGCCGGACATTATGATGGGAGATCTACGATAGATCATCCGTGTAAATGTAAAAAATGCAATCATATTGTGATTTATCGCGTGGCAACAGGCAAAATTGAAACAAAGCCAATACCAAAACGCGCTTGCAGTAGTGGAGTTTTATTTATATGAATACACAGTATTTTCATGACCTTGTAAAAGGCAGATATGGAAGAAAAATTGCATATGCTAACGTAGAACAGATTACGGCAGACAATATCGTAAATGTTGTCGGAAATTGCATTGGTGCATTTTATTTCAACAAGACGGTCATTCGGTATCTGTGGAACTACTACAAGGGCGATCAGCCTGTATTGTACCGAACAAAGGTACAGAATGCGGATATAACCAATAAGGTGTCTGAAAACCATGCCTATGAGATTGTTCAATTCAAGGTTGGTCAGACTTACGGTGAGCCAATTCAGCTTATCAGTAGGAAAGACGATGACCGTATAAACAATGCGGTTGATGAATTTAACGATTATCTGACAGATGCTAATAAGCAGGAAAAGGACATTAAGGCAGGGGAGTGGCAATCAGCAACCGGAACGTCATTTAAGGCGGTACAGATTACAAAAAATGGAGATATACCATTTAGAATTGTTGCACCAACACCAATGAACACTTTTGTTATCTATAGTCGTTCCACAGAAGAACCACTTTTAGCAATCCAAGAGCTTAAGGACGCCGATGGACAGATGTATAAACTCTGCTACACGGATTCATACGAATGCAAGATTGTAAATGGAGAGGTTCGAGATTGGCAATTGCATGGTTTTGGTGGAATCCCGATTGTTGAGTTTCCAAATAACCATGAGCGCATTTCTGATATTGAGCTTGTGATCGGGCTATTGGATGCAATAAATACAATGCAGTCAAACCGAATGGATGGTGTTGAGCAGTTTGTTCAGTTTTGGATAAAGTTTGTAAATTGCGACATTGACCCGGAAACCTTTGAAAAAATGAAGATTTCCCATGCGCTGACGGTAAAATCCAATAATGAGCAGAATAAATCAGATGTTGACATTATGACACAAGAATTGAATCAGACAGAGTGCCAAGTCGCAAAGGATGATTTGTGGGATAATGCACAGTCCATTCTTGCTATACCGACAAGAGAATCGCAAAATTCTGGTGGTGATACACAGGGGGCGGTATCTTTAAGGGCAGGGTGGGACTTCTCTAAAACCAGGGCTAAACAAAAAGACCCGATAATAAAAACATCGGAAAAGAGATTGGCTAAAGTAATATTAAACGTAATAAGAATTAAAGACCATGATTTAGGGCTTACGGCAAGAGATTTTGATGTTCAAATCAACCATAGTCCTCTTGATAATTTATATACAAAAACGCAAGCACTCGATCAAATGTTAAAAGCTGGAATAAATCCAAGAATAGCAGTATCTACTTGTGGATTATGGGGAGATGCCGAAAAAGTATTTATACAATCAAAGCCATATTTCGATGTTTTGTATAAAACAGTAGATATGGTAAAAAAAGAAAATGAGAATACAAAAAAACAAGAACCGACAAGCTAATTCCTATCGGTTCTTGTTTTTACATAATCAGTTAAAATACTAACCATGAGATTGTTAAGAGAGCGAATTTCTTCTTTTGCAATAATCTCAAGAGAAGATTTAAGCTTCTTTTCCATAACAATTGTAGTTTTAACTTTACTTTCTGAAATTTTTCCTTGCGGCATATTATCACCTCTTTTTGTGTAGTATAAATTACCATCAAGTAATTGTCAAGTAACTTGCAAGTTGCTAGCAACTATGATATAATACATGTAAAGGAGATGATTATATGCCAGATAAGAAAATGGCAAGACATGTTACACATGGGTTGACAGGTAAAAGAGTTTATAAAACTTGGGAAAGCATGAAAGCAAGGTGCTACAATCCTAATGATGGGAAGTATGAGAAATACGGTGGGAGAGGGATTAAAGTATGCGAGGAATGGTTAGGGAAAGACGGGGCGAGGAACTTTGCGAAATGGGCTTACGAAAATGGTTTTGATGAAAATAAACACCAAAAAGAACAAAGTATTGACCGGATAGATGTAAATGGTAATTATGAGCCAAATAATTGCAGATTTACAGATGCAAAAATCCAAGCTAATAATAGAACAAATACTATCTTTCTTGAATATCAAGGAAAGACAAAATGCTTACAAGAATGGGCAGATGAAGTAGGAATATCAGAATCAACTATTCGTTGGAGATTGAATAACGGGTATTCAGCAGAAAAGGCACTGACTACCGAAGTAAAGAAAAATTCAAACGCAGGTAAGAGGTATTTGACATACAAAGGAGAAACAAAAACAGTTTCTGAATGGGCGAAGCATCTAGGATTTGACCCTAAAGTATTATATTCAAGAATAAAACGAGGGTGGTCAACAGAAAGAGCTTTAGAAACCCCAACTGGTGCCGACAAGTGGCATAAAACAAAATAATAAATTTGAAGATAAGACAGTCACCGAGTAATCGGCGGCTGTTTTTATTTTATAAATTTAGCACCTATGCGTGAAATAGGAGAAATCACAAGTTGAGCAACCAACGTAAAAAAGCGTAGTGAATCGGAGGTAATCATGACAAGAGAACAGGCAAAACAGAACCTTATCGCTATCGGAGTGGCAGAGCCTACGGATGAACAGGTAAGCAATTATCTGAATCAAGTCAATGGCGAAACAAAGAAAGAGAAAGACAGAGCTGATGGCTACAAGGCTAAAGCTGACACGGCAGATGGTTTACAGAAACAGCTTGACGAATTGCAGGCTGGAAATCTGACAGAGCTTGAAAAGGCAAATAAGGCATTAGACACAGCTAATCAGCAAATTGCAGAATTGCAGAAAAATAATGCTATTAGAGATTTGCGCGAAAAGGCTATGACCGATTTCAAAGTAACCGCAGAACAGGCAAAAGCAATTGTAAAAGAAGATGGCAGCTTTGATACAGCCGAACTTGGAAAGATTATGTCCGAAAAAGAGACCGCCGCAGCGCAAGCCAAGGAACAGGAGATTGCAAATGGCAGTACGAATCCGGGCGGTGGCACGGCTGGCGGAAATAAAGCTGGTGCAGACAATAAGACAAATGCTGAAAAGATAGCAGAAAGCCTTATATCTAATGCGCCTAAGAACAATGACGTTTTATCACATTACATTCAACAATAACAGGAGGTAAGAAATGGCAAAGGAAATGAATATGCAGTATGAAAAGACTTTATACGCAGGAGATGTTCAGATTTTAAAGAGAGAGCCTAATGAAGCAATCCCATTAACACTTGATTTTTCAACGGTAACAGAAAAGGATGCGAATGGAAAGAAGATTGTAAAGGCTGGTACACCGGTAAACAAGTCAGGAGTGGCTGATAATACAGCAACAGCAATCGGAATCTTAAGATTTGATGTAACAGAAGACAGACCACAGGGAGTAGCACTTAAAAAGGCATATCTTAATACAAAGGTAGCGGAAGCACATTCCGGCGTTACATATGACGCAGCAGTTAAGACAGCTCTTCCAATGATTGTATTTGAATAATAACAGGAGGTAAATAGATGTTAATTAATGAAGTATTAGACAGTAAGTCTATTGCATTATCGGCAACAGAAAAAGCTAGTAATCAGATACCTTATCTTGGTTTACAGTGGTTTCCAGAAAGAAAGAAGCAGGGACTTGATTTAAGTTGGATTAAGACACACAAGGGTTTGCCGGTTTCACTTGCGCCATCTAATTTTGACACAATCCCAACTCTTAGAGCTAGAGGCGGATTAAGTAAGGAAAAAACACAGATGGCATTTTTCCGCGAGGGAATGACAGTTGGTGAAGAGGAAATGCTTGAAATCGAGCGTATTCAATCAGAAGACGACCCTTACCTTACAAGTGCTTTATCAAGCGTATATGACGATACTAACAACCTTGTAAGCGGTGCAGAAGTTGTACCGGAGCGTATGAGAATGTCACTTCTTTCTACAAATGCAGGTCATCCGGTAATTGCTATTGTAAGTGATGGCGTTCAGTATGCTTACGATTATGACAAGGATGGTTCATACGCAAAAGACCATTACGCAAAGTTATCCGGCACAAGCATGTGGAGCGATACAGCTAATTCAAAGCCACTTACAGACCTTAACAATGCAAGAAAGAAGTTACAGAAGCAGGGTAAGATTGCTAGATACGCACTTATGAACAGCAATACATTCCAATATCTGCTTGACAATGCACAAATAAGAAACTCAATTCTTGCACAGAACCTTACAGCAACTATTGAGGTTGACGATGATACTGTTATTTCGGTGGTACAGAAGAGGGCGAAGCTCACTATCGTACTTTACGATAAGATGTACATTGATGATGATGGCAAAGAGCAGTACTTCTACCCGGATAACAAGGTTACACTTCTTCCAGAAGGCAGCCTTGGAAGCACTTGGTTTGGCACTACACCGGAAGAAAGAACTGCAAGACAGGTAGCTGATGTTGATGTAACAACATATGGTGTAGGTATTACAGTCGCTACAAAGACAGAGTATGGACCACCTATGAAGATGTCAACATTTGCATCTGAGGTTGTACTTCCATCATACGAGAATATGGATAGCACATTCGTATATGAGGTTCATAGCGAAGAGTAGGGGGTGCAACTATGAAATATCCATATATAGTGATTCATAATGGTAAATGGTACAACGCAGGAGAAGAGGTGCCGGAGAGTAATTCTCCGGTATCTTCCGTTGGGTATACAAAGACCGAAATCAACAGAATGAGTACCGCAGACTTGCAAAAACTTGCCACAGAGCAGGGAATTGAAAACGCAAAAGCGACAAGCGGCGCGGAGCTGAAAGAAATTCTGATTGCAAAATTTAATCTGTAGGAGATCGCTTATGTCATACACACTTGTCGAACAAGTAAAAATTCGTTTACAACAATTTCATATAGAAGAAGTAGAGGACGAAACAACCGGGGAAAAGTCCGATAAAGTTGTGTTTGATGAAAAAGAATGTAATCCTTTGATTGAACAGCTTTTAGAGCAGGCAAGAAAAGAGATTATTAGCAGACGGAACTACCCGGACACATACACGCAAGACCAGATTGACAGTGATGTTAAGAACTATGAAAACATTATGGTCAATTTGGCAGTGTACGACCGGTCACAGGCAGGAGAAGCATACATGGCAAGTTTCTCCGAAAACGGCGTGAGCCGGACATGGAAAGACCGTGAAAGCCTTTTTACCGGAGTGTTTCCGTTTGTAAAAGCAATGTAATTAAAGAAGATTGAGCGTGACCATATTGCCGATGTCGGTAAAATGGTTGCAGGCGGCGCACATTAAGCGGTGGTGGGCAGTGCGCCAAAAGGAGATTCAAATGAAAAGTATTTTGATTCAAACTTATCTTGTGGCACTTCCGATAGTGCTTGGATATATAGTTTGGCTTCTTAAACAGCAAAAGAAAAGCAGGGACGCGAACAGTAAAGGAACAATGCTTCTTTTGCGCGTCCAACTTATTGAATACCATGCAAAGTACACCAGAATCGGAGAAATACCGTCATATGCCTATCAGAACTTTTGCGAGATGTATGATGCGTACCACGCGTTAGGTGGAAACGGAATGGTTACGAAAATGAAACATGAGATTGAAGAGATTCATATAGGGAAAGGAGATAAAAACCATGAGGAATTGGAAGGATTGGACTAAGAAAGCCGGAATCCGAGCAATCAAGACTGTTGCGCAGGCGGCGATTGCCGGAATTGGAACGGCGGCATTTATGGGCGCGGTGGATTGGAAATATGTTCTTTCTGCATCAGTCCTTGCCGGAGTGTTATCGCTTCTGACAAGTGTTGCCGGAATCCCAGAGGAAAACACCAATGCTTGACATTAACAAGCAGGAAATGAAGTATTCGCAATCCGGTCAGAGGGTATTTATCCCACAAACTGACGAAAATGGAAATATTGTCTATGAAGGGTACAAGGATTCCGACGGGAACTTTGTGCCTTATTTAGATTCCGAAGACAACAAGATTCCAAAAGGAGAGGAAGTTGAAGGGTTTTCAGAGCCTACGACATTCCAAGCCAATATCAGCAATAAGTTGTCAGAAGCCCTTGTGAAAGAGTTTGGAATTGATGATAGCACATCATACTGTCAGCTTGTCACGGATAAAGGATATTTGCCACTGAAAGCCGGTGATGTGGTGTGGAAACGTTCGGAAGTCAAACGCACTGATGATGGACTTGTGGATTCAGAAACCGCAGACTACATCGTAAAAGGCGTTGCTGATGAAGGGCTGACTACGGATTTGTTTCTCCTTCGGAAGAATATTAAGTAGGTGATTGTATGAAAAAGAAACCTATTTCAATGACACTATCAACTAAGTCCATACAAGACGCTATAAAGAAATTAGAGCAGTACCGCGATAGTTTACAGGCTAAATGCGATTTACTTGTTTCTAGGCTTGCGCAGGAGGGTCAGACAGTGGCAATAAAACAAATATCGAAATCTCCAATCGGAAACACGATAACGGTAAGGGTAGATAAAGCACCACAGTTAATGACCTCAAACGCGATTCTGATTGCGACCGGAAAAACGGTAACGTCAGAAGATAGAGAACCGTTCTATACTTTGTTGGCGGTAGAGTTTGGAGCTGGTATTTTTTATAACTCCAAAGAGAACCCGAAAGCACCGGAACTTGGATTCGGTGTCGGAACGTATCCGGGGCAAATACACGCTTTTGAAGATGGTTGGTACTATTGGGACGATAAGACCGAAACATGGCGTTATACCCACGGTATCAAAGCCACAATGCCTATGTATAATGCGGAACAACAGATTATTCAACAGTATGTAAAGATTGCAAGGGAGGTATTCGGTGGAAAATGAGTTAAATAGTTGGGCACTTGATTTTGAAGATACCTTATGTTCCCTTTTGAAATCGTACATGGAAAGCAAGGTAAGAGGAATTAATGTGGTGCAAGATGAAGAATCGGGCGGAACTGCAACATTCCCGACGCTTTTAGTCAGACAAATCGGTGGCAAAGAAGCCGGACGAACTAATGAAGCAAAGACAATCAACGCAATTCGCCCAACATTTCAGATAACAATTACAAACAAAGGTTCAAGAAAAGCAACTAAGGACATCGCAGCATATGCGGTGTCTTTTTTTAAACAACAAATGTTTGAGGTATCAGATACAGTCTCAACAATTTCCAAGCAAGTGCGAACGGTTACATTCCGCGCAACTCGCGTAATTGGAAATGTTGAGCATTTAGATCAGCTATAAGCAGAAAGGAAGTAGAAAATATGGCATCAACAAGTTATAAAACGCGTGTCATTGTAAAAGAGCACACGGAAAAACAGGCTGACTTTGCAGGAACATACAATCTTTTGGTTGCGGCTAAGTCAGTCCCAAGCCCTGCATCGCCTCCAAACACTGTTGAATCAACCACAATGGAAGATGATCAGCAGACTTTTGAAAAAGGAATTAAGACTTCTGATTCAAGAGAAATCACAGGAAACCTTGAAAAAGAATATCTTTCAAAGGTGGATGGATATGGAGATAAAAAACTTGATATTATCCATCTGTACGGAACGGACGGTATCGGCGGTGTAGCGAAGTACGCATATGTAGGAACTGCAACAGCCACACCTAACGATGTAGGTGGAAACGATGAAATCCTTGAAATGACGGTAACAGTTATTCCAAGTACAGCATCGGAACTCGTTACCGACAAGCTGAAAGTCGTTGATAACAACGATGGAACATTCACCGTAACAGTGGTGGGGTAAAAAGCCTATCGGACGAGCAATCGACCGCACCGGTAGGCGAGGATGAACGGTCGATAGCAGAACTTGAAGCAATAAGATAAGCAACAATGGGGCGGTGGCAACACTGCCCCTTGCCAATATAGGGCAGAAAGGCAAGGTAAAACATGAAAGTTAAATTAGGTGGAAAAGAATATACAATTCAGTTTGCAACAAGACCATCATTAAAATCACATATCTTACAGGATATTATGAAGACACAGGACATGGAAGATATTTCCTCTATGGAAGATATTCTTCTTGAAACGCTTCCTAAGACACTTCTTGTGGGATTGCAGATGCATCACAATGAAGAATTTGGATATGATTACAAAACAAACGAAGGCTACGATGAGCAGCTTGAGAAGGTGTCCGACATTCTCTATGATGCGATTGATACAAACGAGATTAACTGCATGGATTTATTCGCTGATATGCAGGAGGAAATGATGACAAACGGTTTTTTAGCACAGATGATGGAGTCGTTGGAGAGAGCACAGGCACAGGAGAAGAAAAAGACCCCATCCAAAGCGAAAGCCAAGAATTAACATGGGAATATTACGTTGAGGAAATCCGTCCGTTTTACCTTGTGGTAACGAAAGGCTACGGATTTTCCGTTGATGATATAGATATGATGAATCCAGAGTTGCTTAAGCCTTATGTGGATGCATACAAGGCAGAATGGAAGCAACGCGATGTGGAAATGTATATGTGGTTTGGCAGATATGCAACGTCAGCACTTGTGACCGCAATAGATGCTACATTCGGTAAGGGTAATAGTAAGTACGTGAAAGAAACTTGCTATGATTCCATCGAAAAGCATAATACGGACGATCCCGATGCAGAGATACGAGAAATGCTTAAGGCAGAAGAAGCATGGGCGGCTGAATCAAGGAAATCACATTTACCAAAGCCAAAGATAGTTTAAGAAAAGAGGTATTGCTATGGCAGTAATTATCGGAAGTGCGAGACACGATGAACACGGAAATTGCTATTCTGGTGGAAAAGCCGGAGACCAGACCGGACAGGAAGTGTCTACGCAGAAGTTTTATAACCATTCTAAGGGATGGTACGTGCTAAGGGCGAAGGACGATAGGGTTGCGGAGAAGTTAGCTGAAGCTATGCAGATTGCATCTGACAATAAAAATATCGGCTATGACCAATCGGAACGCTACGGAGTCATTAAGCATGGCATTAACACAAAGGTCAAGACGGAATGCGATTGTTCTTCTCTTGTACGTGCTTGTATTATCTATGCATCCGGTAAGGATGTGGGAGATTTCAATACATCCAATGAACGACCGGTAATTTTGAAATCCGGTTTGTTTGATGATATGGGTTCTTATCATGCAGGGTTTATTCTTCGCAACGGAGATATTCTTGTGACACGCACAAAAGGGCACACAGTTATTGTTGTAAAAGGCGCAAAGAAATGCAAAACCAAGTATTATCCGAAGTATAAGGGAAACTCAAGCTCAATCGTTGAAGCATTAAAAGCGGTTGGGGAAGATGATGTGTCGAAAGAACATCGTGCGGAAATCGCAAAGAAGAACGGATTTTCCAATTTCAAGTTTACATCAGAGGAAAATTCAAAGATGATTTATCTTCTGAAAAAGGGAAAACTGAAAAAGTAATTCAAGGGCGGTAAGGGTCAAATCTTACCGTCTTTTTAACCGGCTATCAATGTGGAAGATAGCCGCTAACCTAAAAAAGTTATAGGAAGTTGGTGGATAAATGGAATTAGAGTCTCTTGAAATAAAAATTCAAGCACAGGCACAACAGGCAAGCGGCCAGATAGATGCGCTTGTGACAAGACTTGGGAGATTATCTTCCGCGCTTTCTGGACTTAGTACCGGGAATCTGAATAGTCTTTCCACAGGGGTAAGCCGACTTGCAGGGGCAATGACGGCAATGCGTGGAATTGATACACGGACTTTTTCTGCGGTTGCAAGAAATGTAAGCAAATTAGGCTCTATCAACAGCAAGCAGATTAATGCTGCGGCTGGTTCTATGCGTCAGATTTCCAATGCATTAAAAGGGATTTCTGGAATGTCGGCATCCGTTAAGGGTCTGACCGACCTTGCATCTGCAATCAAACAGCTTGGCTACCAGAGTTCCACCAAGGCGATTGAAAATATCCCGAAACTTGCCACGGCAATGCGACAGCTTATGTCCGAACTGTCGAAAGCCCCTAGTGTAAGCCGGAATATTATTGACATGACAAATGCATTGGCAAAATTATCACGTACCGGTGGAGCGGCAGGAACAGCGGCAAAAAGCATCACAAGCTCATTTAGCGGATTTAGTTCCGGTGCTTCTGCGGTTACTAAGAAGTCGTTTTCCCTTGCGTCTGCAATCGGAAAAGTGTATGCAACGTATTGGGCTTTATTTCGCGGATTTAGGCTACTTGGAGACGCTATTGACATATCATCCTCACTGACAGAGGTTGAGAACGTTGTAAGGCAGACATTCGGGCAATATGAAAGCCTAATTAACAATTTCGCAAAAACATCAATTGAAAAATTTGGTATGTCCGAATTGTCCGCGAAACAGTTTGCAAGCCGTTTCCAAGCAATGGGAACTGCCCTTGATATTCCGCGGGGGAAAATGGCAGATATGTCTATTCGGTTGACAGAATTAGCCGGAGATATGGCTTCATTCTATGATGTGAGTCAAGAAGATATTGCCAAGAGTTTGCAATCTGTATTTTCCGGTACTACGGCACCTATGCGGCGTTATGGTATCGACTTGACACAGGCAACATTAAAGGAATGGGCGTTAAAGCAAGGACTTGATGCGAACATTTCCTCAATGACGCAGGCTCAAAAAGCTATGTTGCGTTATCAGTATGTGCTTGCGCATACAACCAATATTACCGGAGATTTCGCACGTACAGCAGATACGTGGCATAACCAAATAACCATGCTTAAAGAGAACTTCAAAGCACTTGGAGCGGTTGTTGGTAGTGGTTTAATCAATGCATTTAAGCCGTTTATCAAGGTACTTAACGCGGTTCTGCAAAAGGTTATTTCCTTCGCAGAAATGGTCACAAACGCTTTAGGTTCTATCTTCGGATGGAAGTATGAAGCAAGCAAAGGGGCAGGAATCAGCGGCCTTGCTGATGATATTGGAAGTGCATCTAACGGCATGGACGATTTAAGTAATGCTGCAGGAAGCGCAGGAAAAAACACAGGCGGTATCGCAAAAAATGCCAAGAAAGCAAAAAAGGAAATCCAACAGGCAACGCGTGCATTTGATGAATTAAAGGTTATTTCAAAGCAGAGTAAAGATAATACTTCCGGTTCTGGAAGCGGTGGAAGTGGTGGAAGTGGTGGCGGTTCTGGCTCTGGTGGTGGGGATACCGGAAAACTAGTTCAGACCGACACGATTTTTAAGAAATTCAAAAGCGACATCAAAGACCTTGAAGGACTTGGAAAAGCAATTTCCGGTGCTCTTATAAATGCGATGCGAGGTATCGAGTGGGATGAAGTATATGCCAAAGCATCCGGCTTTGGTAGTGGGCTTGCAAAATTCCTTAATGGACTATTTGAGGGTCAGAAAGGTACAACACTTTTCGGAGAAACCGGAAAACTGATTGCAAATTCATTAAACACGGTGCTTCATGCTTTAGATTCGTTTGGCACAACGTTTAATTGGAAACAATTTGGAAATTCAATCGCAGACGGAATCAACAAGTTTTTCCAAAACTTTGACTTTGCATTATTGGCTCAAACACTTAATTCGTGGGCGCAAGGGGCATTTGATGCGGTCACTACGGCATTAAGTAAAATTTCTTGGAAGGATGTTTGGAAAGGTGTCAAGGAGTTTTTAAGCAACCTAGACGTAAAGACGGTTGCGATTATCATCGGTGCGCTGACAATCAAAAAAATTCTTGGATTGCATCTTGCAAAAACCGCACTTGGAATCATAGGGACTTCCATTTCAAAAGCAATTGCCGGTTCTATTGCGGCAAAACTCGGAGTAGAAATCGGGGCAAACGCAACAATAGGAGAAGTGCTTTCCACAGGATTGTCAAAAAAAATAAGCGGTCTTGGTACGATTGCCGGAAAAATCGGGAAACTGGCGTTGACTGTAGGAGCAATTGTTATTACGGCAGAGGCAGGATTGTCACTCGGAAAAGCAATTGGAAATAAAATAGCCGATGCTACGCAACCGGAAGAAATGAAAAAGTACCGCGTGGACTTTAAGTTTAGTGATTTATTTACTTATTCATTGGATGATTGGAAACAGGGATTTTCCGATTGGTGGAATGATACATGGGGGCCAGGGCTTGCCGCTTGGTGGGAAGATCGAAAGGCAGGAAATACAAAACTTAAAATTCCTTTTACAGATTTTGAGCTTCCATCGGACAATGAAGTGAAAAAAGCTGTTTCTGATTGGTGGGATAAACAAAAGAAAAAGATAGAAAAACGCACAGAAAACGTGATTAAATTCACCGCAGACGTAAAAGATACTTCTTCCAAATGGTGGTCTAATGTCAAAAAATGGTGGGGAGAAAAAGTCGGTAAAGTAAAAGAATTTACTACAGATGTTAAAGACTCCGCTAAAGAATGGTGGAGTAACACTAAAAAATATTGGAGCCAAAAAGTCGGACAAGTTAAGAAGTTTACAACTGCCGTCCAGAATGATGCATCTAAGTGGTGGAGCAATACCAAAAAGTACTGGTCAGAAAAGGTGGGTAAGGTAAAAGAATTTACTACAGGCGTAAAAAATAAAGCCGCAGAATGGTGGTCTAATGTTAAAAAATGGTGGGAAAGCACCATTGCCGGAAAAGAAGTAAAGAAATTTACTGCAAATGTCAAGAAAGCCGGAGGAACATGGTGGAAAGATATAAGCAACGAGTGGAAAGAAAAGGTTATCAATGCAGGAAGAACATTGAAAATCGGCATTTCATTTGCCACAAATGCTTTAAAAAACCTATGGTCTAGTGTATCAACATTCTTTAGCGGCAAAACAGTAAATGTAAAAACAAAAGGCTCTGCGGCTAAGAAAGCCGATGGCGGAGTATTCTCCGGTGGAAGTTGGAAACCGATTAAGAAATACGCAGTCGGTGGATTGCCAAACATGGGGCAGATGTTCGTTGCGAGAGAGGCGGGTCCGGAACTTGTCGGAACGCTTGGCGGTCATACAGCAGTAATGAATAACGACCAGATTGTGCAATCCGTATCAGACGGAGTATATCGAGCAGTGTTGGCGGCAATGAGAGGGCAGAAAACATCATCCGGAAGTCAGCCGGTACAGATTGTGCTTGACGGAAAGGTTATCTTTGACAGCACGCGACAAAGCGCACAAGAGTATTTTAATCGTACCGGAATGTCACCATTTCCGGTATGATCTAGTGACTTTCGCTCTTGTCTGTGGTACAATATATAAAAATCATAGGCAAGGGTGCATTGTTCACCGGAAAGGGGTTACATATGAAAAGGTTTAAAAAATTTTTTGCAGTAGCGGCATTATCGCTTTCAATGCTGACAACAAGCGTAGTAGCGCAGAGCATTGTTGGGGCACAGGAAACTGTGCAGGCGGCAACGATTAAATTGAATTATTCAAATTTATCTTTAAGCGAAGGGCAATCAAGGCAACTTAAGATTAGCGGAACTAAGGCAAGTACAAAATGGTCAAGCTCCAAAAGTAGCGTAGTAAAAGTAACGCAAAAAGGAAAAATTACTGCATTGAAAGAAGGGAGTGCCACCATAACGGCAAAAGTTGGCAGGAAGAAGCTAAAATGTTCTGTTACGGTAAAAAATAACTTCAAAGCAAACGAAGCAAAGAAAAATATTGAGAAAACGGAAAAAATTGTGGGAGATACGCTTTATGTTTTCGTTAAAAGTAATTATAATGTCCCAACAGATGTAAGCGCAAAGTGCACGTTTTATTCTGCGAAAGGATCGGCTGTTGATTATTCAAATGACAGTGTTTCTTTTCTTGAAAAAGGACATACGGCAATACTTGAATTTGATTTGCCAAATGCAAAATATGAGACATATGAGATAGAATACAAATACAGTGAGGGCATGGAGTATTTCTATCATCGCTCTATAATTGGTTCTTTGAGTTTAAGTACGGAATATATAGAAGATGAATATAACCCATATATAATGGCAACCGTTAAAAATACTGCAACATATGATTGCTATTATGCAGATATTGTGACAATTTTTTATGATTCAAACAATGAAATCATAGCGATAGAAGACGATGCAATAAGCGTTGATGCTAAATCGAAAGATACAGTAAAAATAAGTATACCATACGATAGTAGCACATACGAAGATATATCATACGACCATTATGATTCATTTATTTCATATGCGTATCATTTAGGAAAATAAATTACGTGATAAGCCGTGGAAACACGGCTTATTTCAATGCATAAAAAATATAGAAGTCTACTTGACTTCTATATGTACTTGTGATATTATAATCACAGAAGTCAAATAGGCTTCTAATAATTACAAGGAGGTGTGCATGGGAATTAAAACTTTTACGCTTAGGCTTACTGATGAACAACATCAGTACCTAGAAAAAAGATCCAATGAATTAGGCATTACAAAAAATGATTACATTCGGAATCTTATAATGAACGACAGTTTTGTTGACAAGCAGGAAAAGATGATGGATGAAATATCAGAAATCAAAGAAATGCTGAAAAACTTGGAGAAGTAACAAAAAGAGTAGCCGCACGGACTCCCAATCTTTGCGACTACTCAAAAACAAAAGACAACCCGTTTATGGATTGATATAACCATGATATCATTCTTTGTTCGGGTTGGCAACAGAAAACATGGAATAACTAAAAAATAACCATTATGTAGCGATAAAATTATTTTGAAGCATGTTTTCTGTTGCGCACACGGAGTATTAACTTTTACAGAAAGGAGATATTTTGTGAACGAATTAATTCATATTGGAAACAAAGAAATTCGGGTAAAGGAATTTAGAGGTCAGAGAGTTGTAACTTTCAAGGACATTGACATGGTACATGAAAGACCGGACGGAACAGCAAGAAAAAGATTTAACGACAATAAGAAGCGCTTTATTTTAGGAGAAGATTACTTCGTCCGAAATTCGGATGAAGCCAAGGGGGAATTTGGTGTAACCGCTCCGAACGGAATGTACCTTATCACAGAACAGGGTTATCTGATGTTAGTCAAGTCGTTTACGGATGATTTGGCATGGGACGTTCAACGACAGTTAGTGAACCATTATTTCAAACGACAGTCAGAACAAACAGTAATGTATCAGTATCCGGTGTCTCCTTCGGCTATGGAAAGTGCGACAAATGCCGGAAGATTGCTTGAAAGAATAATGAGACGCGAAAGTGCCGCGCCGCATGAAGTTGCTTACGTTGTAAAAAGTTTGTTTAACCAAGCGGGTATACAAATACCGGATTGCGCAGTTAAGGTTCCAGCGTATGAGCAAATTGAATTTCAGTTAAATTCTTTATTGGAATAATTTATCCGAAAAAGTTTTCTTAAAAAGGAGAAAATTTTATGAACACACAAAAGATGGTTATGATACCAACATGGCAGTACGACAAAATGGTTGAGTCTTACGAAAAGGCTTTAGAAGAATTACGGGAAATTAAAGAAAAGATGAAAGAACTTGAAGCGAAAAAAGTTGATTGACACAAAATCAAAAATAGTCTATCCTTATTACTAAGGAAACAACCTTATCCGTGAAGATGCGGATTACTTACTCGAACGCCATACTGTACGAAAGAGGAAACCAATGTGATTTCACAAGTGGCTTCCTCTTTTTTATTCAGATAAAAATGTATGGAGGTAGACACAAATGAAAAAATCACAACTTATGCTTAAGATTCAAAATGGCATTGAGGTATTTGAGAATCCAATATTCGGACAGATCAGAATGGTCATGGTCGATGATGAACCATGGTTTGTTGGAAAGGATATATGCGAAGTATTTGGAGATACGAATTACAGAAGAAGCCTTTCAAATATTGATGATTCTGATAAGGGTGTGTCACAAATTGATACTCCCGGTGGAAAACAAAGAATGACGGTTGTTAATGAAAGCGGTTTGTATTCCTTGCTCTTTCAGATGCAACCACAGAAAGCAAAGGGTGTGTCACAAAACGACTCCCTTATAAACGAAAGAAAAGAAAAACTTCATAAGTTCAAACGTTGGGTAACATCCGAGGTTCTCCCTACAATCCGTAAAACAGGTGGGTATGTCAATAATGATGAATTATTTATTTCTACTTACCTACCATATGCAGATGAAAACACTAAACTGATATTTTCACAGACATTAAAAACTGTTAGAGAGCAGAACGAAACCATTAAAAGACAGCAGAAAGAAATCATCCATAAGGAAGATGTTATTATCGGACTCGTTGATGATATTGACTTGGCAACCAAGAGACAGCGGATAACGCAGATCGTCCGTTTCGGTGCCGATGGAAAGTATCAAGAACGCTATTCGTTGCTTTATGGAGAATTTGAAAGGAAATATCACTGCAACCTTAAATCAAGGATGGAAGGGTGTACACTCAAACCAAAAGTAAGAAACAAGATGGATTATATCGACAGGGAAATGGGAATGATTCCGCAGTTGTACGAAATCGCTTGCAAACTTTTTGAAAACGATGTAGAAAAGCTGAAATCTGAATGGGAATCAGTAGTAGCTTAAAATTTAATCAAATGGATAGCATCTACCAAAACGGTAGGTGCTATTTTTATACCCATTTTTAGGAGGTAAACGATGGGATATGGCGGATATTTAGTAAAGTTTGGGAATTATACCATACCGAACGATTTAATAAAGCAGGACACGTTTAGTTCCTATGTAAATATGCAGGACAAAGACCCTTGGACGGATGAAAACGGATATGAGCATCGTGATGCCGTGGAACTGAAAGCCTTAAAGGTTGAGTTTGAAACCAAAGCCATGCTGACCGAAAAGCAGTTTGATGATTTTTGGAAGAATATTGAAAAGAACTATACCAAGGCAAAGGAGCGCGGCGGCTATATCACGGCATACGTGCCGGAGAAACGCGGATATGTGACACAGTACGGATATATCGCTGATATTCAGCCAACGTTCTATTCTGTGGCACATGGGAAGATTAAGTATGACGCAATCAAATTTTCATTTATAGGTGGTGTATATGATAAATAGCAGTTTGAAAGAAAAGTATTGGGATTCCTCGACAGATAAACAGATGGTCATATCTGTTGTTGGAACGAACCAGAAGATAGACAATTCGATGCTTGAAATCGGTACGTTTGCGCTCGAAGAAAGTCTTTGTTCGGAATCTGAACTAAAGTTTGGAGCGTGCGAAGCAAATTGCGTAAAATTCACAGCACGGAACACCGCAGGAAACATTATTGGAAAGACAATCTCTATCGAAGAAACGATTGACGGAGATAGCCAAAATCCGATGCCATACGGAGTTTTTAAGGTGGCATCCGATGTTCCTACGGCTGACCGTACAAAACGGCAGATTACGGCATATGACGCTATGTATGACATTATCAATACGGATGTAAAGGCTTGGTATGCAGGACTTAGCTTTCCAATGACACTTAGGCAGTTCCGCGATAGCTTTTTTGCGCATCTTGGAATTGCGCAAGTTGAAACAAGCCTTGTCAATGATTCCATGACGGTCAATAAGACGATTGTAGCCACACAGACGGACGATTCAAGCGCGGTCACAGAAGAGTCTGCTATCAGTGGAAAAACGGTTGTGACGGCAATCTGTGAGATTAACGGATGCTTTGGAAATATCAACCGAGAGGGAAAGTTTGAGTATGTCTTTCTGAAAGCAATCACAAGCGCACTTTATCCGGCAGAAGATTTATTTCCGGCAGACAATTTATTTCCGTCTGACGCAAATACAGAGTCCATGACCGGACACTATATCACGTTTGATTACGAGGACTTCCAAAGCAAGGAAATCACACAGCTAGAAATCAAGACAAGCGAAGATAACGCTGGTGCTATTGTTGGAACTGCCGGAAACAACTATTCGATTACAGGAAACTTTCTTGTATCAGACAAGACCGGAGCAGAGCTGGAACAGATTGCAAATAACCTATTGCCGATTATGGCAAAAGCAGCATATACACCGATTAAAAGTTGCACCTGTGTCGGCAATCCATGTCTGACACTTGGCGAACCAATCCGGTTCAATACAACAAGAGAAATTGTTGAAACGTATCTATTGCAACGCACCCTAACCGGAGTACAAAGCAAGAGAGATTCGATTTCCGCACAGGGTACACAGACACACTCTGCAAAGGTTAATTCTATCAGAGACACGATTGAAAGCGTTGAAAGACGTACCGGAAAGTTAGAAAGGAATGCAGACCATCTTCAATCCACGTATGAGGATTTAGAGGAACAGACAAATACCAAGTTTGAGCAGACCGCAAAAAGCATTGTCGCAGAAGTCAATCGTGCGCAAAAGGCAGAGGGTGCATTGGACGCATCCTTGGAATTGAAGTTAGGCAGAGATGAGAACGACCAAGTTATTTCTATGATCAATGCCAGCGCAGACCAGATTATGCTTCGTGGGAACAGGCTCATAGTCGAAAGCAACAACTTCAGACTTGATGGAGCTGGACGAGTAACAATAATCGATTCGCTAAACTTTAATTCGACAGCGCTCGGTGATGACCTTACAATTATTGGGCTTGACGGAAGAGGCAGACCCATGCTGCAAAACATACTCATTGACCTAGGCACTGTAACAGATTCAAACGAGGAAAACTTGGCAACTGAAAGTTATGTTGACAATTCGCTGAGCGACTACGCAACCAAAAGCGAATTGCCAAGTGGGTATTTTACAGATGTAGATTATACACTTAATGATAGCTCTACAACCAAGTATTCGCCCAGACACTTTAATAAAGTGTCTAATTTTGGCTCGAGGGAAAGTACCTTGGATATCGAGGGCCTTTTGATTTCTATTCCGAGTTCCGATAAAAGGCTGAAAAATAATATACAATCATTAAGGGATATTAAAAGCGTTTATATGGCAATGCGACCGGTTGAGTATACATGGAAATCCGGATACATCACGCAGCACACAGGCTTACAGTTTGGTTTAATTGCGCAGGATTTAGAGAAGATTTTGCAGGATGCCGGATTGTCCGATAGCGGACTTGTACTAAAAGAAAATGCCGAAGAGGATGAAAAAGCAATTCACGGAGATTCAAAGACATGGAAAATTGACAAGGAAAATCTCCATGCAATGCACATACAGATGATCCAGATGCAGCAGAAAGAGATTGAACTTTTGAAGCAGAAAAATGAAGAATTGGAACGCAGATTATCCGCGTTAGAAAGGAGTGTGAGCCATGCAGAAAATATATAGTCGTATCAACTGGGAGAATCTTCCCAGCGAAAAAACAGCGGTAAATGAATCTAATCTTAACAAGATGGACTTGGCAGTTGACAATCTGGATGATCGTGTGGTTGCTATGGATGCGTCTAAGGTTGATTTGACAAAGGCAAATGAGCTTGTAAAAGAAATTCTGTGGGATGAATCAAACGGAACACTGACGGTGGTTAAGATGAACGGTTCCAAGGCGGTCATTGATACCAAGTTGGAGAAGCTTGCAGTCAACTTCAAGTATGATCCGGAAAGTCAGCAGTTGGTAATCACGCTTGACGATGGCACGGCGCAGAACGTGGACTTATCCGCGCTGATCACGCAGTATGAGTTCTTAGAGGGTGACGAGATTGCATTTGAGGTCACTTCTGATGGAAAAGTCAAGCCGATGATTAAGGGCGGCTCAATAACTGAGGATAAGTTGCAACCGAATTTCTTGGCGGATATTAAGGTAGAATCTGCCAAGGCGGTAGCATCTGCCAAAAGCGCAAAAGAGTCCGAAACCAAGGCGGTAGCATCCGCCACAGATGCCAAGGACAGCGCAGACCGAGCGCAGGGAATCGAAGACGAGATTAACAAGAAACTCACAATGACAGAATTTGATGTGAATGAGGATGGAGAGTTGATTTACACGGACAATGCGGCATATAACTTTGTCGTTGACAATGACGGGAATTTGAATTGGGAGGTGGCTTAAATGGCTATAGCAGGAAGAGTAGCAATTGTACCAAAGGATGACTATGACGCATCCTTGATTTACAAACGGTTGGATGCAGTAATGCATAACAACACGCTTTACATTGCGAAAAAGGATGTTCCGGCAGGGAAAGTGCCGGGAGCAGATACAAAAGACTATTGGATGAGCGGACCATCCGCAGGAACAAGTAAACCAGCGACAACCACATCTAACGGTCTAATGTCCGCAACCGACAAAAAAGCAATTGAGGTTTTGAAAAAACCGCTGGCTACTTGCGCGACCGGTCGAGCTACGGCGGCTAAAGTTGCAACATTGGCAAACTTTGTATTACAAGTCGGTACGAGCATTGCGGTTAAATTTACGGATACGGTGGGCACAGCAAATCCAACAACCGGGAACCTTACACTTAATGTAAATGGCACCGGGGCGAAAACTATAGGATATGTTCGAAACGGGAATAAGGTGGCTATTTCTTATGTAAGCGGAAATTTCTTCTATAATAATGCGACCCATATATTTACTTATGATGGTACATTTTGGTTGTGCATGGACTGGAATGCTGATAATAACACAACATATTCTAATTTTGTAAAATCAGGTGCTGGTGCGAAAGCCGGTCTAGTTCCTGCACCATCGACTACAGCAGGAACGAGTAAATATCTAAGAGAAGATGGCACATGGCAAACACCACCGGACACGAAAACAAGTGTAGTGAATAATCAGACAACCACGGTTGCCGGATATGCGTTAGACGCACGGCAGGCGAACCCGAATATAGACGGCACGCTGGCCAAGCAGGTAGCTGATTTAAACGGCAGTTTAAAAGGTGTAATAAATACAAAAAATTTTGAAGTAACTGACAAAACCATACTCGAATATATACTTTCTACTCACTCTTTTATTGGGTCGCAAACTTTTACAGCTACTTGTGCTGACAAACCACCTAACAATGCCGAATATAATATATTTTGGTTCGGAAGCAACATGCGGATAACTGTCTTGGCACTAGAATATGCCTTTAATACTTCAAAGTTATATGGAAGAGAGATATTTGGTAATGAATGGCTCACTGGATGGATAGAATTATAATTATAACTTTACCCACTCGCTCCATGTCACATCATGCAGACTACGAATCCACAACTCGTCTTTTCCTTTGAATCCGTACTCTGCTTGATATGCCTGAGATGCTATTTGAGTTAAACGAGGCGCTGAACCACTTCCGTATCCAAATTGTATTACATTCCACCAACCATCAGCATCTGGATACGGAGAATCGGATATTGGATCGCCACCTCCAGCTACGCAATAGACGTGTATTCCAATTGTTAAAGGAACGTCATTAAAAAGCTTAAAAGTTCTTGGAATATAAGAAATATCCAGCATATTGGCATTTAAACTGCCGTTTAAGAAAATATATCGAACAAATATTCGAACGTAACCTATAAACCATTTTTATATATGAAAGGAATTAAAAAACATGGATAAAATTATTTTGAAAGATCAGACCAGCTTTGAAATCGCCGATGGTGCAAGCCTTGGCAACATCCAGATCCAGTCCAAAAATTTTGACGGGATTAAAGCGATCACGGACGCTTTTGCAGAGAACAACCTTGCGGAAGTAACATTTAAACACAATAATGAGGTATCCGGAAAGTACACAGATCTGAAGTGTGATGGGTTTACATACGCACCGAATACGGACGAGGCAGGTAAGGAAGATGGAACCTACACGGTTACTATCAGGCTGCGAACCAAAACTGAAATCGAAAAACGTCTGGATGCACTAGAAGCAGGACAGGTAACATTGCAGCAGGGGCATGAGTCCAACGCCGGAGCAATCGAGGACCTGGCCGGAATGATCGGAGGTGAAGAATAATGGCATGTGTAAACCTTATAAAATTCTATGTGCGCAGAATCACAACAGACAAGAAAATGACGATTGATGAAGTACCGATGCGTTGGCGCGCAAAAGTGCAAGAAGAGATTGAGAAACAGCTTTCTGCTTCTTTGCAATGACATTTTCTGTCGAAACTTGCGACCGAAAAATCTTGAAATCATGCATATTACAGTGATACTATGGACTTGTCCGAAAGGACACTTCAAGTTCTGGCATGGGTGGGGTTTGGCATGGCTCCGCCCATAATTGGGGATTGACTATGCCGAACACACGTTCTATAATATCTGTATCGCTACATAGGGCACATGATTGGGGGGGGGTTGAAGTTGGGAAAAGATTACTACAAAAATGAAATCATTAAACTTATTGAAAAAATAGAAAATGCAGGTACTTTGGAGTACCTGCACTCTTTCATAAAACTTTTTTTGGAGAAGTGGGGATAACTCACTTCTCTTCACTTTTTGATAACATAACATTTATCATGTCTAATATTGTTTCTTTGTCTCTTTGCTCTAGTAAAGAGAATTTCCAAAGCAAATCAACATCTTCTTTAGCTATTGCCGAGTTATCTTTCCTTGTTTTCGGTACATCAAGTCCCATAAGCCAAGCTTCCGAAACGTCCAAAGCCATTCCCAACACAACTAGCTTTTCTTGACTAGGCTCATTTTTCCCAGACACATATTGACTAATATCTGATTTATTCATTTTAACACCATATTTTTTACAATATGGAAGAGATAAGTCTATAATATCGACTTGTTTCAACTTTCTTTCTTTCATTAGCTGTTTAAGCCTAGTAGCTGTGTTTTCTCTCATTTTTAATTTCCTCCTTTCTGTAAACAATATAACACGGTTTGAACAAAAGTTCAACATAAAAAACTTAAAAAGTAAAATTTATTGAACTTTTTATTGACAAAACACATCATGTAGTGCTATTATACAATCAGTTCAAAACATTGAACTAAATATTACGAAAGGAGTTGGGAGATATGGCTTTTAATTATAGCAAATTGAGAGGGCGTATTATTGAAAAATATGGTAGCCAATCTGACTTTGCCAAGGCTTTCGGTTGTTCTGACAGGACTTTATCTCTTAAGATGAATGGCAAAAGACCTTGGAAGCAGACAGAAATATTGTCTGCCATTAAGTTACTCGAATTATCCGAGGAAGATATACAGGACTATTTTTTTACCTTGGAAGTTCAAAGTGTTTAACTTTTTGAAAGGAGCAAATATGGAACACAAACCACAAAAAATTGAAATCAAGCCGAGAAGAGAGGGAGAGCCGCCGTCAAGCATTCATCTTTTTGTAGATGGACATGAAATCAAAGGAATTAGAAAACTTGATTTTTCTGTAGAACCAAACGGTCTTCCACATTTGGTGCTTGATTTACAGGCATTTAATTTGACTGTTGATGCCGTTTGCTTGATATATCAGGAAAAAATCGGGGCAATTAATCTACAGATTGCAGACGAAGAAATTCCCCGAACGTGAGATTTTGAGTCCGGGGAATAATGGTTACATCTTTTCGCCAACAAAAATATTGTTTGACGAAAGGACGGAGCAACTTGATTGACTACAAATATTGCCGTCACGCTTGTATTTGCAATCGTAAGTACCACAGTATTCTTCTGATGATTCAGTAGTTTTGCTTTCTATAACATTGACCTTAACTTGATAATCAGAACGCTGTTGCTCACAATAACCATTTATGATTCTTTGTTTCAAAAGATTTTCACCTCCCTTATTTGATGATAAGGGAATTATACCACAGAAAGGAGTGTGAAAATATGGATAATTTGGTACACATTGGAAATGCAGATATTTCCATCAAAGAGTACAAAGGCAAGAGAGTGGTCACATTTAAGGACATTGACATGGCTCACGAAAGACCAGACGGAACAGCGAGAAAGAGATTTTCGGACAACAGAAAGCATTTTGTTGAGGGCGAAGATTATTTCGTTTTGAAACCGTCAGACCTTGAAAATTCTGGGATGTCCGAATTTCGGACATCTGGAATAACAGAGGTAAATCCAAGAGGAACGGCATTCATTACCGAACAGGGCTATCTGATGTTGGTCAAGTCATTCACGGATGATTTGGCATGGGAAGTGCAAAGAAAATTAGTTTCTTCCTATTTTAATGTACATCAAAGTGTCAACGATCAGTTATCTCCGGAATTGCAAGCATTGCAAGGACTTCTTAATCAAATGGTTCAAAAAGAACTTGCTGACAAGGAAAGAGACAGACAGATTGCCAAGGCACAGAACACAGCACAGAAAGCCATTGAGACAACTGAACATATCAAAGAAGCGGTGAAACCGGTATTTGATAATTGGAGAAATGAAATCAATGCCAAGTTTAACCGGATTCAGAGAAATGCAGATTGTCAATTCAATGTATTGAGGACTGAAATGTATTCAGAACTTGAACGCCGTGCCGGATGCGACTTGAGTAGAAGAATTAGAAACAGACGCGAGCGCATGGCAGAAAGCGGATGCACGAAAACAGAAATCAGCGCATTGAACAAAATGGACATTATTGAGGATGATAAGAAATTGCGTGAAATCTTTTCGAAAATCGTAGCAGAGTATGAAATCAGATATTGCGCATGAAAGGAGGAACAAAAGTGAAAAAACCATCTGTTTCAGATGTTGCATTAGTGGTGTCAATCTTAACTTTGATTTTTGTTGTAATCAATTCTTTTATATGAAATGCGAAATTATGCTCCATATAAAAGCCAAGACTGATACAGTAACCGCAATCCATCCTTTGATATCTGCCTTGCTAGATGTTTTTACTGCGGTTTCAGATTGAGCCTTAGAACTTTCTGCAATTTCTTTTGCTGATTCAGCTTGCATCTTTGCGGATTCGGCAATATCGTGAAGTTCTTTGCTTGTTTGCTCAATAAAAGCGGTTTGTGCTTCTAGCATCTCAATTGGGGATTTGCCATCTTCGTATTTAGGCATTTCGATGTCTGTGACGGATTTGTTGAAAAAATCATCCAATTGTGGACGAGTAGGTATGTAGCGCATATGGAAATCTCCTTAAGTTTTTAAGGAATTATATCATGGAAAGGAAGTGAATTCAATGAGTGAAAAGGAAAAACGCGTTGTCGAAAAACTTCGTGATGCCATTCCGAATATGACAGATTTTCAGAAAGGATATGTTCTTGGAATGGTTGAGAGTTCTGCTTCGAAACATAGTGAGCAGGGCGATGAAAACGAAACACATAATGGAAAGGAGAATTAAAATGAGCAATTTTGAATTTCAGAAAGTTAATTCAAGGGTAATTCGTAGCGGTGACAACTATTTGGCAAAGGTAGACTCTGCGGAAAGTTTTTCAAGCATTTTCGTTGACGAGGAAACAACATATGGAGTTTCTGTAAGAGATGCGCAGATACAGACAGGAGATTCGGCTTACACACCTGCAATGGCTTTTACATATTCCATGGAAGATGGTTCTGTGCGTTTTATAGATGTTGTTGTATGTCCGTTACTCGGAACGTTTGTTTCTGACTGGTACTAAATTATAAAGTGGCAGAAAGGGGCATGAATGAAAAAAGTAATCCAATTCATTATAGGTGCGGTTGCAATGGAGTATTCCTTGGTTGCCGCTTGCTATATGGATAGTGAGGGAGCGGCCGGGAATATGGCGGCTATTAAATTTGTAGCCGGTGCAGTAATTGCGGCAATCATGTACTATTGGTCGGAAGTAGACCGAAAGAGAGCTGAACTTGACAAGCGAATTAAGAGAAAACGCAGAATGAGAGAGGATGCATGGTAGGCGTTGTGTATATAAGTGGTACGAGATGTTCCACGAAAGAAAAGCGTATGCTTGCTGAACTTTTGGCAGGGAAACGAAAGAAACAGAATGATAAAGAGAATTTTGAAAAGGTTCTTGACAGAGAAATGGGAAGGAGAAGCAATGGAGAACAAAATAACACTGATCGGTGATGTTGTATCAGCACCGAGGGAAAGCCATAAATCAAACGGTAAGATTTTTTATAAATTTTTCATCGGAGTTGAAAGAAAAAGCGGTGTTGCAGATATTATTCCGGTACTGTTTGACAAAGAAATCAGCGATACAGAAATCAGCGGAACGGTATGTGTCAAGGGAAAGATAGTTACCCGGCACGTAAAAACAGGGCCAGGAGAAGCCATTCTTATGTATGTTATGGCTGATACAATCACAAAACCAGAGGATGATAGCCATTTGAATGAAGTAAGTCTTGATGGAATCATCGAGGAAAAACAGCTTAGGGAAACGCCACTTGGTCGTAAAATCTGTGATGTGAAACTCAAAAACATAAGAGAAAATGGAAAAGAGGATTTGATTACTTGCATCGTATGGGGAAAGTGTGCAGAATATACAGACTCACTTGCTTTAGGTGATGCAGTGAGTGCATACGGCAGATTGCAGAGCCGGAGATACAAGAAAACGTGTAAAGATGGTCGCGTTGTGGAAAAAGTTACATATGAGTTATCAATAAAAGGAATCGTGGGGGTGTAGAATAATGCGAATGATTTTAAAATCGTTACATGGTGAGAACTTCAAGGGCATCAAGAGCATTGACATTAAATTTGGGGAGAAAAAGACAAAGATTAGCGGACAGAACGCGTCCGGGAAGACAACAATTTTTGATATAGTTTCATGGTTATTTTTTAATAAGAACAGTGCCGGCGAGGAAAAATTCAATGTCAGACCATTGGATAAGGACGGAAAGCGCATTGATAACGTGGAAATCAAGGTTGTTGGTGTTATTGATGTAGATGGTAAGGAAGTAGAACTTTCCAAGGTTCAGAAACAGAATTGGGTTAAGAAGCGCGGAACCGATACCGTTACTTTGCAGGGTAATGTCAATTCATTTGAGATTGACGGTTATCCAAAGAGTGAAGCTGAATTTAAGGCTTATATTTCCGGTTTAGCACAGAGTGAGGAAATGTTTAAGATGCTGACCAATCCGCAGTATTTTTCTTCTCTGAAATGGAAAGAACAGAGAGACATTCTGATGAAACTTGTTGCAGAGGTTTCGGATGTTGAGTTGGCAAAGACAGATGCCAAGTATGCGCCGCTGATTGGAGAATTGGAGAAAGCACCATCTACAGACGATATTCGCGCCAAGTTTTCCAAGGCTTTGAGCGAGTGGAAGAAGAAACAGGCTGAAATCCCGGTGCGTATTGATGAAGCCGAGAAATCCAAGGTTGATGTGGATGTGGCAGAGCAGGAGTTACTAAAAGCCGATTTGGAGCGAAAGATTGAAGCCATTAAATCTTCAATGGCGAAATCTGATGTGCGGATTGATGAAATGCGCAGCGAAGAAATGCATTGTCAGTTTGAAATGTCCGCTATCGCGCAGACCATGAATAACGAACTTTCAAGCAAGAAACGTGAGATTGAAAATCACAAATATGACCACGAACGGAAGTTAGAGGATGCTCGTTCATCTATCAGAAAAGCGCAGGATTCTATTGAAAGTAATAAGAAAACAATTTCTGAACAGACTATTAAGAAAGCTGACCTTGCGAAAAAGTACAAAGAGGAAAAGGAAAAGAAGTTTGATGATTCCAAGTGGGTATTTGACGAATCTACAACGGTTTGTTCATTATGCGGACAAAGATTGCCGGAAGATAAAATAGAGTCTTTAAGAGCCGATTTTTCGCAGAGAAAGGCAGATGCAATCGAGATATTTAATGAAGAACACGCGAAAACGCTTGCCATGATTGTTGACGATGGAAATGCGTGCGCTGAAATGATTAAGAAGCTGACCGAGAATAACAAGGAATTGGAAAACACAATTAACACCTTGAAACTGAATGAAGCGGAAGAAATTGACATTATCAAAGGATTTGACGAACAGATTTCTAAGATTCCGAAATGCGCTGATTATACGCAGAATGCAGAATATGCCAAGTTAAAGGCTAAACAGGACAAGTTGCTTGCTGATATTGCAGAGTTAGAATCCAAGGGTGCAGATAAGGCAGTTGAGGACGCGAAAGCTGATAAAGCAAAATTAAAGAGTCAGCTTGATGAAGTAAATAAGATTATCGCACAGGCGGCTAACAACGTTATGATTGATGACCGAATCGAAACACTTAGAGACGAACAGAAAGAAATCGGGCAGAAAGTTGCAGACCAAGAGCAGATGCTTTACCTCTTGGAAGAGTTTATTCGTTTCAAGCTGAATAGGGTTTCTGAATCCATTAATAGTCATTTTAAGATAGTAAACTTCAAGCTCTTTGAAATGCAGTTAAATGGGGGCATGAAAGATTGCTGTGAGTGTACTGTAAATGGCGTTCCGTATTCGACTTTGAACAGTGGTCACAGAATTGTAGCCGGACTTGATATTATCCGCTCGTTAAGCGAATTGTACGGTGTGAGCGTGCCGATTTTTGTAGATAACGCCGAATCGCTGAATGAGTTCAATGTGCCGGATATGGATGAGCAGTTAATTCTTTTGAGCGTTTCCGAGGACAAACAGTTGAAAGTTGAAGCTATGTGATATGGACTATCCAATAAATGCAAAGGCAATCGAAATTATTGACAAATACATGAAAGCAGGAGAACCGCTTGACCTTGGGACTGAAAGGTTCTGCATGGGAACATTCAAAGCTATGTGCGAAGAAGTATTCCATAAGAAATGCGTTAAGCGTTTGGTGCATAGAAAGGGCGAAGAACCAATGTTTACCAAGTGGGATACGAAATACGATACATATTTTCAAGGCAACACATGGTACTCGTTTTCTTGGTTTAATGGTAGATGCGGTTTTGGGTATCGGTACTTTTTGAGAGCTAGTTGTGAATTATATTTTGAAAAGCGCGCAAGGCAGATAATAAGCCTGTTTCTCTCGAAAAGATACACTAGCATCGAAGATGCAATACTTAAAACGGACTGTTTCTTAGAACTGTGGAATGTATTTGAAAAATGGTTCGATGATAGGAGAAATAAATTCATGGAAAATATGAAAGCGGATATTCAAGAGATTCGGAGTATGTCAGCAAGGAAAACACCGCAGTCACATGGTGGTGTGGCTAATTTGCTTAAGGTTCTGACAAAGACAATGGAAAAGCAAGGTTCTGATATTACAAGCATTGCAAAGGTGCAGTATGCGATATGCGTACAGGCAGGAATCTATATTCCTGACGAGTTTATCAGAGATGTTGCGGTCACATTGGATATGCCAATAGAAAATGAAGAAAGCGAGGGCGTGTAGAATGAGTTACATTGAGATTTTTAAGTTTGATAAAAATGGAGATTCTGAAAGTTTTGGAGAGGTAAGTAACGCATGGCGTGGTTCAATGCGAGTGTGGGACATTTTAGGGAAAAAGTATTGTGGTCATGGGGCATCAATATTTGACATGGGGCAGATGAAAGCTATTTGGAATCTTGTGGATGATAAATCTGTCACGTATGATGAAAAAATCGTCCTGTTTACCACATTCGATAAATATCTTGTTAAGAAAGAAGATATTCCCAAAGTTATTGATGCTTTCCGTAAGTTTGAGGGAAATACAAATCTTAATGAGCAGGCAGATGTACTTGAAAGTTTGTATGAAGAACCGAATTGTATTGCGGTTGGATTTCATCAGAACAGTATAAGTTGTGAGCAGTGGTTTGATTATAACTGTATTCACGATAAAGAACACTTTTGGATATTTGATGAACTTAAAGAAAGCGAGGATGCCGAATGTCGAGAGTAGGTACAAAGAACAACATCACACAGCCTGATGCACGGTGCATGTCATGCAAGCGTTGGAAGAGTGCAAGTAAGGGGTTCTGGGGAAGAGCCGGACATTGTTCTCTTCCGTATTGCGAAAAAGACGCGAGAAATAAAGGAAAGAGAGGGTTTAGAAGATGAAACAGCAGATTACCGAGGAAATGAAAATCCAGAATGAATGGTACAAAGAAGCGAAAAAACAGACTGTGGAAACACTTCCGGAATTTGTAAGGCATTTAACAGAAGACTATTCGCATGATTATGGAACTATTTGCCACGCAGTTGCGGCAGCAGGAATAGCAGCCATGTGCGCGGTTGACAATTCTCCGGCAGGTGGAATTACCGGATTTCAAGCTGGATGCATTATGTGGCAGGTTATTAGACAATGGAACTTTCAGAACAATAAGACAGGGTTGAAAATTATTGATTATGACAAACTTCTTTATCCGCAGTATAAAGCTTCTTTTATATCTATAAGCAGTAAAATTTGGGAATCTGTCAAGAAAGAAGCTCAAAACAAAATTAACCAGAATAACGATGAAGTGGAAAAATGGAAGGTTGCTCATGATAAATGGGTTATTGATATGGAGAAGTTTAAAGTAGACGTTGTGGAATGGCAGAAACAGCATCAGGAATACCCGACATATGAGGACAATCCAAAATTCTATGAGCATATTGGCTTTGGAACCGAGAAGGAATGGGATGAGGAAAATAAGAAACAGGAGAGCGGATTTATGTTTGCTCCAACGGAACCATGCAATCCAAGTGCTAGTCCAAATGTTATTACACATTGGCAATCTATTGTTAATGGAAACGTTCCATTTGGTTTGAAAATTGAGGAGGGATGATAAATGCAGTATATCAAAGCGAAATTTCCTAACAGCACCAGAAGCTATGTGTATCGCACCGAGGATTCCGTAAAAGCTGGTGACACGGTTGTAAATGCCAAGGGCGCAAAGCTGACCGTTACGGATGAAACCGTGGATATGAAGTGGGTGGATACCTACGGTGCTGATAAGATGGCAGTTGTGAAAAAGTATGAAGAAAGCGAGGGATGTGCATGAAACTGATCAGCAATGCAAAGTTTGGAGAACCGGTGGAAAGTGGAACGATTTTCAGAACTCAAGGCCACGGAATCGACATTTGCATACATAAAATTTGCGGTTGCGGAGATACGTGGTATCTTAATTGCAACGAATTGGGAATTGATAATCTACAGCTCAAAAGCGAAAATCTTTTCCGATGCGTGGATGAAGCAAAGGAAATTCTCAAGAAACAATTAGAACTTTTAAATGAGCGGTCCAATAATTTTTATGAAGATAACGATGTTAAGATTTTAAGATATTAAGAAAGTGAGGAATAATTATGGCAGAGAACACAGAATTAGTAAAGGCAGAAGAAAAGACAGAGGTTGCAACACACAATAACAAGGTTACCGATTACAGCCTTGGGATTTTTGGAACATCTGATAATTTCATTATGGCTATGCAGATGGCAAAGGCGTTAGCCGAGTCAACAATAGTTCCGCAGACGTATCAGAAAAATCCATCTAACTGTTTGATTGCCATTGAGCAGGCGCAGAGAATGTGCATCAGCCCGCTTATGGTTATGCAGAACCTTTTTCTGATACAGGGCAAGCCAAGCTGGAGCAGTAAGTTTTTGATCGCGTCTATCAACGCCAGCAACAAATTCGACATGGAGTTGCAGTACGACGAAACCAAGGACAAGAACGGAAAACCTTATTCTTGCACTGCGTGGACTATGAAAAATGGTCGAAGAATTGAGGGCATGGAAGTTAATATGCAGATGGCAGATGATGAAGGTTGGACGAAGAAGAACGGCAGCAAGTGGAAAACAATGCCGCAGTTAATGCTTCGTTATAGAGCAGCATCATTTTTCTCTAGCCTTAATTGCCCGGAGCTGACAATGGGACTTTATACCAAGGAAGAAATCGAGGATGGCGATTTCAAGGAATATCCGATGGAAGATTTGCAAGAGCAAGTCAAGCGTGATATTACGGAGAACGCCAACAGTGAGCCATTTGTTACGGCGGAACCTTGTTCAACCGAAAGTGCAGCAGTTGAGCCGGAGAAAGTAGCCGGAGAAGTCGTTGAGAATGACGAGAACGTACCGGACTTTATGAAAGATTAGGGAGGTTTTTATGAGAGTTATATCGCAGGACGGAACCCTTGATATGCCATATGAAGAGGTGATTATTCAGAGATTCAGGTCAAGAATTTATTTCCTGAACAAAAACTTAATAGGTGTTGAGTCGCTTAATGAAGACATGCAAATTGCTGAATATTCCACTGAAGAAAAAGCAAAGAAAGCCATGGAAATGCTTAGAATTGCGTATGAAAATAATGAATTTTATCACCATACTGCCAATTCAAAATTCTTTACGGAAGTTTGCCAAGTGTCAAGCAACGAAATGTTTAAGAAAAGTACAACAGAATATTTTCAGTTTTCTGCAGAGGAAGAATTGGAGTAGGAGGAGTTTTTATGTATGCTGAAATGAGCGATATTCTCAACGAGCGTATAATTGGAGAGTACTCAATAGAGAAATTTAGCATCAAAGAAGGAGATGTGTACTCAATGGTTCATGGAATATCTCCAGGAAAATACGTAAGACTTTGCCACAAGATGGAAGTCGTCATGTCTGACACAGATATGGAGAAAAGGACGAATGCAAAGTTTGTAGCAAATGCACATGGAAACGTGCTTATTGGTGGGTTAGGAATCGGCATGATTTTGTTGGAAATACAAGATAAAAGCAATGTTGACAGAATTGTTGTTGTAGAGAAGTCGAAAGAAGTTATCGACTTGGTAAAAGACCAACTCCCATTAAACGATAAAGTTGAAATTGTAAATGCAGACGTATGGGAATATACGCCATCGTGCAAATTTAATACCATTTATTTGGATATCTGGAACTATATTAACACAGATGTTTATAGAGATTCCATGAAGCCACTGATTTCAAGATACAGAAAATTTCTTGTAACCAAAGAAGTAGATAATAAAAGGTTTATTGATTGTTGGTGCAGATTGGAAGCGAAGAATGGGGTAAGAATATGATACTTAGAGTTTTGGGTTCAAGTAGTTCCGGCAACTCATACGCCTTAATTTCCGACAATGGAGAAATTCTTGCCATCGAAGCCGGATGCAAATTCATGGACCTTAAGAAGATGATTGATTGGAAAATCTCTGATGTGGTCGGTTGCATTGTAAGCCACGAACACGGAGACCATGCGCGATACATAAAAGATTTCATGAAATCCGGCATTCCGGTTTATACGGCATTTGAAACGCAGACCGCGCTTGAAACCATTACAGGAGAACGTACAATAGCCATTCCACCACGCAGAGCACGGCAAATCGGCAGTTTTACAGTAACACCCTTCAATGTACCGCATGACACGGAAATCGAGTGCTACGGCTATTTAATCGAGCATGAGGAAATGGGTAAACTGTTATTCTTGACCGACTTGGAATATTGCAAGTATGACTTTTCCGGCATAAAGGTTGAGCATATCATGGTTGAAGCCAATTATAGCATGGATTTGGTAGACCGGAATGAGCCAAATTATGAACACCGTTTGCGAGGCCATATGAGCCTTGATACGGCGCTTAAATTTATTCAGACAAACGACAACCCAGCTTTACGGAATGTCGTATTAATACACTTATCGGACACAAGCGGAGATCCCGCGTTATTCCTACAACGAACGAAAGAAAAAATTGAATATGGAGCAAATGTTTATGTTGCAGAAAAAGGACTAGAGGTTGATATGAACCTTTGTCCGTTCTGAAAGGAGAAAAGATGAAATTATACATTTACAGATTTTGGGGCGATAAATTTTCTTGTAGAGAAGTAGACGTAGAAGAAAAGCCAAAAACGTATATCATTACTGAAGAATCGGAATTTGAATATAAAGGACAGAGAATCCGCAAGGACGAAATTGGTGTGTTAAGCGGTTGCAACAGGGATATGGTCATTCTGACGGAGAAAGACAAGAAAAAGCTGTTGGAATGCTTATTAGCAGGCAGAGCACTATTGTTGAGAGTTGCCGAGTACGTCTTGAATATGAAGAGAAAAAACTTGAGACCATCAAAGCGGAACTTGAAAAAGAATAATTAGGTTGAAACACCTTGGCGAAAGCCTAAAAGAAACTATCTTGCTTGGCGAATAGTTATCACAAACCTTATTGAAAGCCATGTTTTGGCGGTGCGTTTACCGTGCCGCCCTTACAAAAGATTGGAGGTAAAAATTGAAATTATGTGAATACTGTATGGCTGAATTTGAGCCGAAGCGACCAGATCAAAAATACTGCAGACCCAAATGTGCAAAAAGATACGCACAGTTTAAGAATTTTAAAAAGGCTGGAAGAATTGTGTATAAAAGAATATGCCCGAAATGCGGCAGACTGCTTATGACGATGGATGAACGCAAAGTTGATTGCCAAGACTGCATCGGCAATGAAGTTAAAGAACGATTGAGAAAGCCAAAGAAAAAGAATGATGTAATCAAGACTGTGAACCACATGGCACGTGCCGCAGGGATGAGTTACGGAAAGTTTGTGGCTAAAATGAGCATGAAGCCATTGGAGAGGAAGTGATTGGGGTGGATTATAAGAAATTTAGACAGGCAAAAGCCATCGAAGCCAAAAATAAACAGAAGTGGCTTGCGTTGAATCCGAAACTGAATGATGAAAGCGGAATATACTTCTTACTTCGTGAGGATGAAAATGGTTTCCGGTATGCGTATATCGGGCAGGCACTGCATATAATCAGCAGATTGTGTAGCCACCTTACAGGCTATGAACAACACATAGACCTTAGTTTGCGGAAGCATAAGTTGTACAACGAGAGCGACAATCCTTATGGTTGGCGAGTTGAATTTCTGAATTTCTCAGAGAGCCAGCTTGATAAAAAGGAGAAATATTACATCAAGTTATATGCAGATAAAGGCTATCAATTGCGTAATGTCAGTTTGGGCGGTCAAGGAGAAAATCGCGCAAGTGGTTCAATCGGAGAAAGAAAAGTGGTCAAAGGTTATATGCGGGGCGTACAACAAGGCAAAAAGACTCTTGCTAAGGAATTATCGCATATTGCTGAAAAGCACCTTGAAATCCGATTGAAGCCGGAGAAACAGGGTAACAAGGTTTCTGAAAAACAGTATGAGAAGTTTATGGCTTTGATTTCTGAAAATACATATGAGGAGAGTGATTAAATGGCAGAAGTCAAGTGGATTAAGATCACAACAGATGTCTTTGATGATGAAAAGATTCTGCTGATTGAAAGTATGCCGAGTGCGGACAGCATCATTACGATTTGGTTCAAACTTCTTATTCTTGCCGGAAAACAGAATAACAACGGTGTGTTTATGATGAGCAACAAATTGCCGTTCACGGATGAAATGCTTGCCACCATTTTCCGCAGAGATTTGAACACGGTAAGGCTTGCGCTTAAGACCTTTGAAGAATTTGGAATGATTGAAGTTGTTGACAATGTGATAACGATTCCGAATTGGAATAAGCATCAAACACTTGACGCTTATGAGAAGAAAAAGGAACGTGACAGGCTATATCAGCAGAATCGGAGAAAGAAGCAGAAGAACCTGATTGAGCAAAAATCGCCCGATAAATGGTCTGATGTCGCTGTTTCAGATAAAGAAGAAGAAAAAGAAGAAGATAAAGATAAAGAAAATATAAAAGAAAATTCGCTGTCGACCGATTCTGGAGATTTGTTTGATTTTGATGATGCATGGAAAAAGACTTTTAACATATACCCCAAGAAAACAGCGTACAGTGCCTCTAAAACAGCTTGGATGGATAAAGTGCTAGAAGTTATCGAAGAGAACCAACCGGACATTGCACGGCTGTTATACAAAGCCACAGAAGCATATTTGAGTGACTATCAAGAAAAGAATCCAGACGATACGGATTTTCGGTACATTCCAAAATATGTTGATTGGCTGAAAAATGATTGCGACTATTGGTTGCAGATTGCGGAGAAACGAGGTGATTGCAATTGACAGAAGCAGAATTTGGAGTAATTGGGTGTGTACTGATTGACAATGATGTGCTAAATAGCATCTGGCGGACGCTGAAACCGGAAATGTTTAGTTCGGATTTCGCGCAGGACACATACAAGGAAATGCTTGCCATGTATGACCGGAATGAAAGCATTGACCCAATGTCTTTATCAATGGCACTTGAGAATCACAAACACACCCAGGAACAGATTAGTGAATTGATGAAATCCTGTATTACCGGAACAATCACTTCAACTATGGTTAAAAGCTATGCCGATGCGGTTGCGAAAGAATACAAAGCAAGAACGGTTCGGGAAATGTATCAGAAATCCAGCTTAAAGCCATGTGACATTGATGATACAATCAGCGATCTTCTTACAAAACTTGAACATTTGCAAGAGGGAAAAGAAGTAAAGCTAAAGCCAATTAAGGAGATTGTTGGTGAGAATAAGGACAAGTATTTCAACGAAAGTGTTGGAGAGGGCGGTATAAAAATCGGGTTATCGCAACTTGATGATGCACTTGGCGATCTTGAACGAGGTGATGTAACAGTAATTGCTGCAAGACCGGCAGTCGGAAAATCCGCACTCACAACGCAGATTATTGGAAATATGGCAAAAAGGGGACTTAAGGTCGCATATTTCAATTTGGAGATGAGCGATAAACAGGTGTATGAACGATTTATTTCAAGACTTGCGGAAATCGGCTTAACGAGAATCAGAAGGGCAAAAGCGTTTCTTGGCGATGAGCAGGAAAAATTTAACCAAGCAAATGAAGAAATGAGCGATTATCAATTATGGATTGCATCCGGGACTGTATCCCCGAGAGAGATAAAGTCAGAATGCAGACACCAAAACTTTGACGTTATCGTTGTTGACTATCTGCAATTGCTTATGCCGGATAACAGATATTCGGGAAGAAACGAAGAAGTAGCATCAATTTCAAGAGGTTTAAAATCTGTTGCAAGAGACTTAAATACACACGTGATAGCACTTTCACAGATAACAAGAGCTTCCGAAAGCAGAGACACAAAAGAACCTACCATGGCAGAGTTGAGGGAATCCGGGGCAATCGAACAGGATGCGTCAAACATAATTATGCTGTGGAATCTGTCAGACAATGACAAGGGAGCCAAGGGTGTAAAAATCGAGAAGAACAGGCAGGGAATGACAATGCGTGAAGCAATGGAGTTTGATGGAGATCACATGAAGTTTGTTGAAATCGAAAAACCGCTTGATGATGTTGTTGCAGAAATCAAAAAGAAAGAGCGCGGCGACGGATTCAAGTCGTATGACGGCGATTGTCCGTTTTAGAGGTAGCAGCTATGGCAAGTGCAAAAATCGAAAAGGGTTCGGAAGAATGGCAAGTATTTATGGATTATTGGCAATTCATTCAGAAATACTATTCCCCGGACAACTCTGATTCTTGGTGGGATGAAGTTGTAAAAGCCGGAGAATCATTGATAGACAAATACAAAGGAATGGAGATTGAAGAACGTGCAAGACAGCTTGTATTGAGTCACTTTGCATGGTTGGAAATCACATACAGAAAGGAGAAGTCAAAGAAATGAGCAATGCGTTGAGACGGAATAAAAAGCCAACATTTTACACAAAACAGGAAATGCGGATTATCGGGCGAAATGATTTTGAAAAGAGAAATGCTGATAAGGTTATATCAAAATCATACAAAGATTTTGTCGTGATTGGGTACATAATTTTGCATGACAAATTCGGCTTCGGACAGGCAAGAATCATCCGGTTGCAGGATTTTTTGAAATCCTACTTAGATGAAGCAGCATCCGGTGGAAATACCGGAAAGGACTTGGCTGTTTACCTGAAAGACAAATACGGAATCGACATCAAAGAGGAAGTCGGGAAAATTCCACAGAGACAGTTAATGAACCTGTATGCAAAGAAAGGTTTCTGCATCGAGCGTGAAGCATACAGGCTTTCCAGCGCATCTTTGTTTAACTATTTTGCGCTGACACTTACGATTCTGAAAAAGGAGTTTAAGATAACAGCGAAACAGTTGCAATATTTCTTGGAAAAATTCATCGACTACATTGACACACTGGATAATTACAAGCAGTTTCAGTTGACGGTGCCGATGATAGCGCAGAGTTTAGCAGATGAGATTAAGTTTATATGTGATTTGGAGGTTTAATATGACGAATAAAGAAAAATACGGAAATGAGATTATAGAACTTGCGACAAACACAGCAGTGTTTGGATTAAAAAATGGAAAGCCTGCAATTTGCGAAGAAATTAAATGTGAAGAGTGTGATTTTTATGAATCAGATTCGTGCAAAGGAAGTACGTATAATTTCCGCGAATGGCTTAATTCAGAATATGTTGAGCCACCTGTTGATTGGACTAAAGTTCCGGTCGATACGCCGATTTTGGTAAGAGATAGCGAAAAAAATTCGTGGGAAAAAAGATATTTTGCAAAATACGAGAACGGAATAGTGTACGCATGGGGATACGGAGCAACATCTTGGAGTGCGCGCGGAAGTGGCGATATAAGCGATTGGAAATTCGCAAAGCTGGCGGAAAGTGAGGAATAGACATGGAGAGATTGACAGAGCGAACAGCGCTTGGAATCTTAGTAAAAGAGAATTACGAGAAAGAATCCTTAAAAACCTTGTATTCGTGCTATGGCGAAAAGCCTAATTCATATTATTCCAACTGTGAAGAAGGTTATTGCGCAATGGAGAAGCTGGCGGATTACGAGGATGCAGAGGAGCAGGGATTACTTCTGCGGTTGCCGTGTGGAATTGGCTCAGATGTATATATAATTCCTAGCAAAATCAATTATGAATTAAATATTTTAAGTCTGCACCCGGAGAACAACAAAGTTTATCATCAGAAAGTAGCCTTGATTACTTTTACAGAAAAAGGATGGTACATGGAGTGTGATAAGGATCGAGAATATGCAACAGACCGAATCCTGTCAGAAAAAATGTACAAGGAAACCTGGTTTTTATCACAAGAGGAAGCCGAAGCCAAGCTGAAAGAAATGAGAGGTGGAGAGAATGGATAAATTTCTTAAAAGCGTAAGCGAGCGTGACTTTGATAGAAGAATATCGGAAGTTGTTGAAATGCTTGAAGAAAAACAACTCTACGGAACTATCAGTTTGATAAAAGATTTGAAATATTACCTTGACTTAGCTACAAAAGAAAAGGCGCACACTTGTAACTGTCAGCACAACAGCAATTCAAGAGATAATGAGCCTTGTTGCAGATGCGATAGCAAAGTTTCAGAAAATGATGATACAAAAAACAAAGTTACATCTCTGGAAATTATCGTAAGGATGATAGACAACAAGCCGTATTACGAAATCAAGTACAAAAAAGTCGGCGAAGATTATTACCATGTAGGTTACAGTTCATTCAATATTGATAATGTATTGAAATGGCGTGATGAGTGTTTTGAACTTGTTGATGTGAAAGCGACCAATGCCGACAGGATAAGGAATATGTCGGATGAAGAAATGGCGAAACGTATTGCAAGCAGTTCAAACTTTAATTGTTCTGATTATTGTGATAGCTTTTCAGATGGGTGTGCTTTCAGATGCAATACGAAAGAAAGAAAGTTGGCATTAGTGTTAAATTGGCTTCAATCAGAAGCAGAATAGGAGAGAATATGGAAGATAGATATTTGTTCAAGGCAAAGAGACTTGACGATGGAGAATGGGTGCAAGGTAATCTTATTCAAAGCTGTGATGCAACAGATGGATGGGAATCAATTATAATCCCTGTCAAGAATAGTAATATGTTTACAAAACATATTGGACATGGTTACGGAAACCTTGGATTTGAAAATTGGTACAGAGTTAACCCATCCACCATCTGCCGATGCACAGAACGTGAGGACAAGAACGGCAAACTGATCTGGGAGAATGATATTGTAAAAATAAATAATAGCAAGGTGAATACGCTTATAACATTTAGAGATTTTGAAATTATATGTACAATTCCTAACGAAAAATATTATAAGCATAGGCTTGAATATGATACTGAATATGAAATTGTCGGAAACGTATTTGACAATCCGGAATTGTTGGAAAGTGAGGGGTAATATGACAGAGAGTGAAGCAATTAAGATATTGAAGAAAGACAGTTGTTATGAATGCTCACAAGGCACAGACAGCCCGTTTAATTGTGAATATGTGGGATGCAGAGTTGCAAAAGCTACTAGAGTAGCAATCAAGGCGCTGGAAGAAGTTCAGCAGTACCGCGCAATCGGCACACCGGAAGAATGCCGGGCGGCTGTGAAGAAACAGAATGCCAACAAGGAATTGGAAAGTCACGATGAAAAAACACATTCTTAAATGCTGTATAAGCCTTATGCAGGAAATGGTTAATGAGTTTGCAGAGTGGTACAGATGGCAACATGGAGAGGATGCGATTGAGGAACTTGACAAGGAAGAGAGGTTTTGTTTTAGAAAATCATACTTCCGCATTGTACAGGAACTGTTTCTTTTAGGCACAAACCACTCCGGCGGTACATCTACCAGAGCGAAGCGTGAGCAGTTAAGTGTTGATAGTGCAGAAGAAATTGAATTTGATTGGAGTGATGAAGAATGATGTTTCAATCGTACATAAATTTCTTTCTACTAATACTTATAGCCATTAGGTTAGATATTCTAACAGAATTTGGAGTTAAGCTTTTTTGCATTCTGTCAGTTGTAGGGATGATTGGACATGAGATTTTTGATTATTTGAAAAGAGGAGATAAAAAACGATGAAGCTGATTGGTGCAGATGCACTAAAAGAATATTGCATGAATGCAAGTAAATCTGATGATGATTTTAGGAGAGTAAGTTTGGCAACATTGGCGAGCGTGATAGATGCACAGCCGACCGCCTACGATGTGGACAAAGTTGTGGCGCAGTTGGAGGAATATCGCGAAGAGATGGAGCAGTTTAAGTGCGACGGAATGTTGTCAGATATGATCGAGGTTGTAAAGGCAGGTGGGGTCGAGTGACAAGCGCAGAATTATGCAAAATGTGTACAGAGTATTCCATTCACTCAAAATGTGAGTACAAAAAATCGTGTAAATTGCAGAAGATTTTGACGGAAAACAAAGATCTGAAAGCAAAAAATAAAGAACTTAAAGCGAAAGTTGAAGAGTTAGAAGTTGAAAAATCATGGCGTGATTCTCCGGACATGATGGGAAAGTGAGGTGGAGCAGATGGCAATTAAACCAATTTTATTTAATACCGAGATGGTTCGGGCAATTTTGGACGGACGGAAGAGCTGTACCAGAAGAATTGTGAAACCGCAACAGTTCATAGGGATGTTGCCGGATAAATGCAAAAATGGAGCACCTGAAGAATTCTTGAAAGAAAAGAAACTCATGTTCAAGCCATACTGCGATATGACAGATATAGAACTGATAAATACTGCATACAAAGCTTCATATCAGCCGGGCGATATACTTTATGTCCGGGAAACATGGAGCGAAGGATATGAAGAGGGAACATATATTTACAGGGCTAGTGATAAGCTGGCAGACCTGCCTACATTTAAGGAATCATCAAAACTGATATACCATCCGTCCATTCACATGCCAAAAGAAGCTGCGCGGATCTGGCTTAAGATTACGAATGTGAGAGTGGAGCGGTTGCAGGACATTGACGAGGATGGAGTGTGGAATGAAGGTTTTAGATTTACGCCGCCATGCTTAACCAGAGTATCAGCAGATGGACATACTTGTGATTTAGATGGTCCGTGTACGAGCCACATTAAATATTGCGATATGACTATGGGAGAGCTGTTTGGCAGGGAATTATGGGACAAAACCATTAAGAAATCAGACCTTGACCGCTACGGCTGGGATGCGAATCCTTATGTTTTCGTGATAGAATTTGTGAAAATTGATAAGCCGGAGGAAATACAAAATGCATGATACGCCACATTCAGAAGAGAGTAAAAAGAAAATGAGTGATTCTCATAAAGGAATTGTCAATAACGCAAGGAGAAGAAAAAACTATTGTAAAAGACGGTATTACATTATATCAATGCGGAATATGCAAAGAGTTTAAACTGTATGAGGAATTTTATAAGAATAAGCGGACGATTCTTGGAATTACGCCAGAATGTAAGAAATGCCATTGCAAAGAAAGCATAAGAACGAGAAATAAGGATACTGCAAGAGAAAATAATCAAAGGTATATGGAACGTGCGAGGAAAGCGGATATTGAAAAATTCAGAGAGCGTGACCGTAATCGTGAAAGAGAAAAAGATGAAAAGTATGTAGCAAGGAGAAAATTAAATAATGCTGTAAAACGTGGTAATGTTGTAAAACCAGAATTTTGTGAGGAATGCGGTAGAAAAGTAAGATTGACTGCACATCATGATGACTATTCAAAACCTTTAGACGTTATATGGCTATGCTATAAATGTCATGGGAAAAAGCATAGAAAAGATTGATTGTGGGTGTGGGTTATCGAATTTGAGCCGTGTGAGAAACCGGAAGGAGTGTGAAACATGAGTAAAAGCAGAGCCAGTAAAATGAACGGCTATCGTAGCATGGTAAGCCGTCAGAAAAATGATGTTTTTAAGTTTAAGCCTAAGAAGAAAAAGAAAGGGTGATTCGAAATGAATTTACTTGAACACTATGTAACAAATATAACTCACGAAGAACCGATTGAAAAGAATGGAATGTTGCTTTTCAAGGTTGTATGTGATGTTGATTGCTATGGTAACAAAGAGATTCAGAAAGAAGTTTTGCTTTCAGAAGATGATTATGCAGAAGCTAAAAGTAAGGGCTATTATTTAGCCTAAAAAGAAAGAGGGTGATGTAGAATGAAGATTTTAGGAGGAAAGCAGATGGAAAATAAACATACAATGTCAGACCTATATCAGATGCAGTCACTTCCGCTTTCTGCAAAAATAAGCATGACTGCACGTAGAATAAATGAATGGGTTAATGAATTTGGCGAAGATGGAGTGTACCTGTCATTTAGCGGTGGCAAGGATAGCACAGTTTTAGGGCACATAATCAGAGAGGTTTGCGGATATAAAAATATTCCTTTTGTGTTCGTAGATGTTCCGACACAATATCCAGAGTTGAAGAAGTTTGCACAGACATTCGATAATCTTGTGATTTTAAAACCTAAGATTTCATTTGCAGAAGTTTGTGAAAAGTATGGGTTTCCAATGATTAGCAAGGAAGTGTCAAATTGCGTAAGCGGTGCGAGAAAATATGTTAAATACCTTGACAGTCAAAAATCTAACAACACAATCTTAACAGACAGACAGACAGACAGACAGACAGACAGACGGTTCCGTATGCTTGCTATATGGCAGACCTGTTAGGAATAGACAGGAGAATAAACAAGCAAAACGAACAGTACAAGAGTTTGCAGATGGGGGTTATCCCTAGCGGTTCAGAATATAGGTTACGCAGACTGAATGGAGAACTGACAGATAGTAAAGGCAATTATAGTCAGTTTGATCAAGAAAAATATAAATTCTTTCTTGATGCACCATTTGAAATAAGCGACTTATGTTGTGACATTATGAAGAAAAAGCCTGCGCACGATTACGAAAAGAAAACAGGCAGAAAGCCTATTATAGCGACTATGGCAAGCGAAAGTGTTATGCGTACGCAAAAATGGCTACAGGACGGCTGTAATGCTTTTAATGTAACAAGACCACATAGCAATCCTATGGCATTTTGGACTGAACAAGATGTGTTGCTTTATATTAAAGAGAATGCGAAAAGTATGATTGAAGTAAGAATGAGCGATGACAAGATGTTTTACGGAAATAGGATTGCATACAAGAAAACAGGAGCGAGTGTCGAAAATACAGAATTTTATTTTCCAATATGTTCCGTTTATGGCGATGTGGTCACAGATTATGAAGCTATGGGGCAATGCGAAAATCAGATGTCATTTGCGGATTTTGGAATTTTTGATAAGGAAAGACCATTGCTGAAAACAACAGGATGCCAAAGAACAGGTTGTGTACTGTGCGGATTCGGATGTCACTTAGAGAAAGAAAGCAGATTTTTAAGGCTGAAAGAAACACACCCTAAATTCCATAATCTGCTTTACATCTTAAAAAACAATGGCGTGACATACGCAGAAGCTATTGATTGGGTTAATGAACACGGAAATATGAACATTAAATATTAATTAAATCTTAGGAGAAATGGCTTATGAAATTTACAAAATTCATTAAGCCAGAACTTGAACAAATCAAAGAAAATGCCAATTTCACGGAAGAAGAGGAGAGGATTTTCTCTCTTCTCTGCCGTGGTTTTTCACAAAAGCAAATATCCACAAAAGAAAATCTATCACTAAGAACGATAGAGTACAGAGTGAGAGATATAAAAGATAAAATAGAAAGAACGGGGGTATTTGATTGGATGAAAAAGAACTGTTGAAATATGCCGTTGATAGTGGTATTCTCGACATAGCACTTGTGCAGAAACAAGTCACTATGCAAAAGAGAGAAAAATTACTCAACAAAAATCCCTATAAAATCTATCAAGGAAAGGATGAGAACTGGTACTCATATCTGCCGGATGAAGTTAAGGGCAGACGTAAAATCAAGGCAAAGCGCAGAGAAGCGGTCGAGCAGAAGATCATTTACTATTGGAAAGAAAGAGAGGATGACCCTACAGTAGAGGAAATCTTCAACCGTTGGATTTCGCAAAAGCTGGAACTTGAAGAAATCAGCAGGGCAACCTATGACAGATACTTAATGGACTTTCAGAGATACTTTGATGGCATCAAGGATAAGAGAATCAAAAGTGTAGACGAATGCGAGCTTGAAACGTTTATACGAAATAGCATCCATGATTTCAACATGACTTCCAAGGCATTCTCAAACTTCCGAACGCTGATTTACGGAATCTTTAAGTATGCCAAACGGAAGAAGTATGTCAAGTTTTCCATTACATACACGCTGAAAGACATGGATATATCGCCAAAAGCGTTTAAGCACGTAGTCCGGCAGGCAAAAGACCAAGTATATATGCCGGATGAAAAGGAACGCATGGAGATGTACTTAAGGAATCACTTGGATATCGTAAACCTTGGATTGCTATTCATGTTTAAGACAGGGGTACGTGTCGGGGAATTGTCGGCATTAAAGCGGAAAGATGTTGAAAACTACACGGTTGCTATCAATTCTACAGAAACACGCTATCGTGATGATGATGGTTTTCACTATGAAGTCAAAGACTTTCCGAAATCAGAAGCTGGATTGCGATTTGCCATATTACCGGATAAGTACAAATGGATTCTTGATGAAGTACGAAAGAGAAATCCCTTCGGGGAATATCTATTTGAGAGAGACGGAGAACGGTTGAAATCCTACAACTTTCGTGAACGTTTGCGGTATATCTGCGAACATGAACTGCGAATGAAAGTGAAATCTCCACACAAAATCCGAAAGACATACGGAAGCATTCTTCTTGACGGAAAAGTGAAAGAGTCCACAATCCTTGATACTATGGGGCATACAGACATTAGTTGCACAAAAGATCATTATTATTTTGACCGCACCGGAATTGAGGAAAAGAGACAGGAACTTGACTTAATCGAAGCATTATGAGTCCCTAGTACTCAAAGGTACTCAAAGAAAAATTGAAAGAATGGCTATTTTAAGCCGTTTCAATGCAATTACTTTAGGGTTCGATTCCCGTACGGACTGTTTTAAAAGTCGCATAAACACTGTGTTTGCGGCGTCTTAAAAAAATTGGTACTCAAAATGGTACTCAAAAAACTGAACACAAAAGAAAGGAGTCTGCACAAGTGCTTTAGATTCTTTTCTGTAAATGGTAGGCTTGGAACGCTTTGGGCGTTCTTTTTTTATGCGGTTTTTCTGCTTATTTTTTGCGGAAGAACCGTATTTTTTTATGCAAAAATATAAGCATAGGAGGGATGCGGAATGTTATTTACGGATGAAATTCTTGAAAAAATCTTAACAAGAGAAGATGTGTCAAAGGTTCCGCTTGTGTATCAGTCAGCAATGATTCACGCAATCAAGGAAGTATTGGAGGAAGAGAATGTATCAGATGCAAAATCAGAATATGGCATTTAATCCAAACCCAAGCTATGCCGCATATCAGTACAACCCAATGCAGAGGTTTCAACAGCCAGAGCCACAGATTCCGCAGATGCAACCGCAGTTTCTTGGAATCCAAGGAAAAGTGGTGCAGTCGGAGTCAGCAATCATGGCGAATGATGTACCTATGGATGGAAGCGTTGCATTTTTCCCGATGCAGGACATGAGCGCAATCGTAGCGAAACAATGGGATGCCAATGGAACAATCAGAAAGACCGTTTACAAGCCTTTTAATGAGCAGATGGCAGATTCTTCGAATGATGATAAAAGAATCGAAATAGGGCTATCTGATGATGCGACAAAGGCTATTACTGACAAATTAGATTGCTTGTTTGGAAAGATGGAAGAGTTGGAAGATAAGTTATCTTCGCAAACGCAAAGAAAATCTTCACGAACACAAAAGGAGAGTGAGTCTTAATGAATCCTATGCAGATGTTACAGGGAATGAAAAACCCACAGCAGTTTTTACAACAAATGATGGGGAATAACAGCGTAATGAACAACCCTATGGCTAGAAATGCTATGCAGATGGCACAAAAGGGAGATTCCAAGGGCATTGAGCAGATGGCTAGGAATTTGTGCAAAGAAAAGGGAATTGACGCAGACAAGGCTTTTGAATCGTTTAAAAGTCAATTAGGAATGTGATACTAATTCTTGCAAGATTATGTATATAAAAAATGAATTATGGAGGTAAATTCTATGTTTAACACAGGTAATTGTGCATCCGTTCCGCTTGTTGCGAACATTGACGGAAACGGAAATAACAATGGATGGGGCGCAGAAGGCTCATGGTTATGGTTCATTATCGTTATCTTCGCTATTTTCGGATGGGGTGGATTCGGTAACGGATTCGGAGGAAACGGAATGAATGGTGGTGTCGGAAGTGAAATCCAGCGCGGATTTGATAATCAGGCGGTTGTGTCAAAACTTGATGGCATTACAAACGGACTTTGTGACGGATTCTATGCAGTGCAAACCGGCATGAATGGCATCAACACAAACATTTTGCAGACCGGATTCGGCATTCAGCAGGCTATCAACGCTGATACAGTCGCTAACATGCAGAATACAAACGCATTACAGTCACAGCTTGCTAACTGCTGCTGTGAAACAAGAGAAGCTATCCAAGGCGTAAACTACAACATGGCAACTAACACTTGCGCGTTGCAGAACACCATGAACAGCAACACGAGAGACATTATCGACAGTCAGAATGCAGGAACACGCGCTATTCTTGATTATCTCTGCAATGAGAAAATTTCTAGCTTACAGGCAGAAAATAACGACCTTCGCAGAGCAGCTTCACAGGATCGTCAGAGCGCACTGCTTACAACTCAGATGGCGGCTCAGACACAGCAGATTATCAACGCGGTAAATCCGTCTGCTATTCCGGCATATGTTGTACCTAACCCAAATGCTTATGCATATGGATGCGGATGCAACACAGGATGTGGCTGCTAAAACTAAATAATTGAGTATCTTAATTGAGTTTAACTCGATCATGTCTGCTATGCAGTATTACTTATAACCAAAGGGCAGACTATAATGTTTGCCCTTATTTTTATGGAAGAGAGGTAAAAATAATGGAAGTAACAGGAATTGCATTACAAACCGTTGCCGCTGGAGAAGATGTTGCATTTACAGAAACGGCAGTAAACGGAACAAAATGTATCGTACACAGACAGGGAAGTGGAATTATCAAGCTAAGAGGTATCACCAATCAGTGCAAAGCTAGATTTTTGGTATCGTATTCCGGCAACATTCAGATTCCGACAGGCGGCACAGTTGGAGAGATTTCGCTTGCCATTGCAGTAGACGGAGAGCCTTTACAGTCAACAAAGATGATCGTGACCCCTGCGGCAGTTGAGAATTTCTTTAATGTATCAGCACAAGCATATGTTGATGTGCCATGCGGTTGTTGCAGTACCGTAGCCGTGCAGAATGCGTCCACACAGGCTATCGAGGTTCAGAACAGTAATTTGATTGCAGTAAGGGAGGCTTGATATTATGCATAAGTTTGCGAAACAGATTATGGATTGCGTGAAAGCCCACGTTGACGGCATTGGAATTGAGAATTTTGAGGGACAAAACCTTGATGATCTCAAGGATTGGACGGAGATTGCAAAGAATATCGTATGCTTTGACAAGGACTATAACATTGTTGAAGCTATGAAAAATTCCGAAGATGAAGAAATCATGCGCATGGTGGAAGAATTTGGGGATTATCCGGTAAGAAGATACTACAATGAGTACCGGTACTCAAATGGCAGATTCGCACCGAAAGGGCGTGGAACACGCAGAGGATATGTAGAACCACCGTATTATCATCAGATGCCAGAAGATTACCACGAATGGGAGAGAATGCCGGAATACGACCGAATGAGAGACCTTGACAGAATGAGTATGGGAAAGATGTATTATTCAGAGCCTATGAGCGGAAATAATGGCATGAGTACCGGTACTCACGATGCAAGAGAGGGCAGAGCCGGTATGAGCCGGAGAAGCTACATGGAAACAAAGGAAATGCATAACGGAAATTCACCGGAAGATAAGGACGCAAAGATGAAAGAACTTGAAAAGTACATGAAATCACTTTCGGAAGATGTGACAGAACTGTTTTCCGGTATGTCCCCAGAAGAGAAACAGTTGACCAAGACAAAGTTGACTACGCTTGTCACGAAAATGTAATAGAGAGGGCATTTTGCCCTCTTTGTTTGCGAGGTGGTAAATTGTTCACGATAAACAATGAAATGTGGAATTTGGTCAAAGTATCGCGTTACAGCGATATGCTACAGAGAAGTGATGGAAGCAGAACGGTAGGCATGACCGATAGAGACACGAAAACGATATATCTTGCGGATGATCTACGCGGAAAATTCCTTGACCGCGTACTATGCCACGAATTATGTCATGCGTTTTGTCTTTCGTATAATGTATACATGGATATTGATAAAGAGGAAATTGTAGCAGACTTCTTGACTACATACGGAAGAGAAGTGTTTGAAATAGCAGACAGACTATTGATTGAACTTATGGAGGTTGTTGCATAATGGATAAAATTTCAGAACTCTTACAGTACGTGCACCGGACGAATCCGGAAATGACCAGGGAAAAGCTGATAGAAGAGTTGAGCAAAAGCGACTATGCGGCGCGGTCTTTGATTTTCACGAAAGAAAATTTCGTTGCGCTAGGGCAAAAATAAATCCGGCGGTTTGAATCGCCGCCGGAATTGTGTCAGACTTTCGGAATGTAAGAACCTTTCATTATTTCTATAGCGAGTTTCGCGCCTTCCGTCATGTAAAAATCATTATTCTTTGCACAGCAACTAAAAAGCAGTTCCTCAAACTCTGAATATAAATTTTCACTTAATAACCCTTTTAGCTTCTCTGTTAAGGGAGAGAAGTATTCAACAAAGGCATTTCCGGTTTCATTGTCAAGCTGACTTGAACATACAATTTTGATAAATTCATCCATTTTAATATTCTCCTTTCAATTCTATTCGTTTGGTAACAAGTCTGTTTTGCCATTTGTAAGGAACTTTGCGCAACACGCGAATCCTGCAATAAAAGCCGCTTCTTGAATGTCGCAAACACCATCCCTTATCTTATCGCTAATGTCGTTATACAGTTTTTCGCTCAACACATCCTTAAGACTGTCAACCGAATCATACATCTTGTAGCAAGCAGAATTGATAATTCTCACACTCTTTGAATTGTTTACATCGTTTGTGTCTAAAAAGTTTTCATAAGCAATTTTTAATAATTCTTCCATAATTGTTTCTCTCCATTTCTGTTTTGTGTTTTTCTTGATGAATATACAGTAACATATATAAGTTGAATATTCAACCGACAATATAACCAAAATATATAAGTTGAATTCGTGTGGCTATTGTGAATATTATATAAGTTGAATATATGATTATACGCATAGCTGATTATATAACTTGAATATTGACATATTTAACGATAATTGATAATATGTTTATATAAATTGAATATTAAAAGAGGTGAGACAATGGCAAAAACTCCAGAGTATACAAAGAAAGCTATTCAGAATTACAATAACAAGTTTGACAGAATAGCAGTTAATTTACCAAAGGGGACAAAAAACAGGATAAAAGTATTGACCGGAAAAAGTTGTAATGCTTATGTTTCTGAATTGGTTGTAAAAGATTTAGACAGCTTAGAAAATAAGTAATTTGTTGGTAAAACGGAAATGATTTGTTCAAAAACTAAAGAGAAAGGAGAAAGCAATGGAGGAATTAGAAAAATTGGAAATTCCAGCAATCAAAGTTTGGGATTCTCAAAGGGTTGTAACTTTTAATGATATAGACAGAGTACATCAAAGACCTAACGGAACGGCAAAGCGTAGTTTTAAACAAAATAGAAAACATTTTATTTTGAACGAAGATTACTTTGAATTAACAAGAAAAGAGTTCGGGACGAATTTCGTCCCTAATTCCGAACCGTTAAAAGGGAACCCGAATTTGAAAGTCTTTTTATTTACAGAAACAGGATATTTAATGCTTGTAAAGTCATTCCATGATGATTTGTCTTGGAAAGTGCAAAGAAGACTTGTAAGCTCATATTTCAATTGTGGAAAGTTGCAAAACGAAGTGATAAATCGAAGTGATGTACCGCAACCGCATGAAGGTCATTATCCATCGTTGGCTAACACTTGGATGAAAGACCATGAACCTCTATTTAAGCAGATTTGTAGTGCCTATGGGATCAGCAGAAAGGAACTGTACCACAAGATATTGTTGGATATTGGGGATGATTATAATGTTGATGATTATAGAGTTTTCTATAAGCGCGATACCGGACACGCGCCAGAGTATATCATGGAGGTTGTATCGTTTTATCCAGAATTAAGGGAAGCGGCAGAAACTATCATACAGATACACATGAATAGAGTTAGAAGGTACCCAAAAGAGTATTTAGGGCATATATATAACAGATAAAAGATAATTCACAAACAAAGGGTAGCTTTTCCGGCTACCTTTTTCTTTTTGCCATATCCAAAAATAAACAACGCACCCGGGCATATCTTACAAAATCTCCGAAAAATCGTAAACGAACTATAAAACTTTTCTTAAATTTTTATAAACAAGGCTAGTTGTATTGAGTCTTTGATAAGCCACAAAATGATAGAATAGTATCAGTTTTTGGTAAAAATCGTCTGACATAACACGACACAATCGTCTGACGTCGCTTTTTCAGAACTATGTTTCTCTTTCTCTCTCTTTTTCTTAATCTTTTAGATTAATAATAATACACTGTATCTAAAGTCTATAGGTTTATATTTAAGTTATATCCGCATACGCGCGCGGCGTAAGTATATAATATCACCGTAAAAAAATAAGGCTTGACTTTAAACCCGGAAATAGTGTATACCAAAAGCAGAGAGAAATAAAACGGATTGGAGGTGTGAATATATGCAGGATGTAGAGAGCGTAGATCTTACAAGCCTTATAGTGGATCTAGGTACAGTACAGATATACACATCAACTGTACAGGATTTAATAGACAACGCTTGTATAGAATTTCACATCGAAGATTTACTAAAAGCTGGACAGAGACAATGGAAAGCTGTTATGCAGTATGTTGGTATGCATTTATTCCCGGATACATCGGTACTAAAAGACAAGAGCTTGAAACCTCTTGGTAATGCAACGATACCGACTAACTGCAATAGATACGACAGAGAGGTGTTATATAAACTTTGTGACTATTATATATATATATCCAATGTCTACAGTAAGCTGGTAAGTACAGTAGCATTCAGTTATTTTTGTAATATACCTACAAACACAATGGATATATGGAGTACAGAAGAACCAAGTTCGTTGGCTTTCAAGATGTGGCAAAAATTACAACGATCTCGCAAGGATTGCATACTTGATAGAGCGTATGACTCCAACAGCCCAGTGGGTACTATGTTCGTAGGAAATAACGAATTCGGCATGAATCAGCCGGGAATTGGAGATAATGCCACCCAAAGAAGGGCAATTACAGCGCAGGAGCTGCCAAGGCTGGACGAGAAAAAGAGCCAAGAATTGCACGCGATTGATACACAATTCACGGATGCAACGGCAAATAACACGGTTTAAATTGTGTGTGATTATTCTACAATTCACAAATGCAGTAATACCAAGGGTTGTAGCGCTTCAACTATTCGTGAACTATTCGGAAAAGTTAGGTTTTGCGAATAGTTGCAAGGGTAAGACATGAATTGTATTAAAACAATTTGATTTTCACACAATGACAACAGAACGAAATGGAAAATATTTTAGATTTCCATGTTTTCAGAAAAAGGATGGGGAGGGGGTCTGGCAGAAAGACCACCGGGCGGCTACTAAGTCCATTAAATACCTCAAAAAATAAAAAGCCTTATTCAAGCAAAGGAGCATACATGAATCCACTGAAAATTACAGAGCCAATAGATTCTACAGACTCAGAGGAATTTCAAGAAGAGGTAAATAGAATGATAAAGTCTCTATCCGAGTCTTACGAGGTAGTAGACATTAAATATTCTACACACGTATTCAATGGCTGTAAGAAAGGTTATAGCGCAATAGTGCTTTACCGATAACGATAAAAAGCCACTTACAACACACCCATTGACTTTCACCGTAAATAGGCTATAATAAATTTATAACAATTCACTTTCACGTTGCGAATCGCAACTAAATTTCCAAAAAATTTTTAAAAACAAAAAGAGTGTTTCGGACAGGAGAATGATATATGACCGGGAATGAGTATCAGAAATTAGCAATGCGGACAAATGATCGCAAAGCGACAGAAAGAATTTCGGATAAATTCGATTTGCTTAAATTTTGCAAAAAGAACAATATCGCATCTGCGTTGCAAGATTATGACCTTGGCGGCATCTTCAATTCTTGTTTGGGGTTATCTGGCGAGGTTGGAGAATTTAACGACATAATCAAAAAATGGATTTTCCATGAGAAACAGCTTAATATTGACCACGCAAAGAAAGAAGCAGGCGATATTTGCTGGTATCTTGCAATGCTTTGCGAATCCTTCGGCTGGAGCCTTGATGAAATCATGCAAATGAACGTAGACAAGCTTAAGGCGCGTTACCCAGAAGGCTTTGACATTGAAAGAGCAAACCACAGAGCGGAAGGTGATGTTTAATGGCAAGCTGCAGCAATGAGTTGATGAAAACCGAGTATTCCGAAACCTTTGATGAAAAGCGCAAAGGCTTGATTGAGCAGTCGTATTACAAATACGGACCGGCAAGAATGAACTTTTCCTCCGGAAATGTTGATGCAATCGAAAGTTTGAAAATGTGCCTTGCCAAGTTTGAAGAGACCGGAAACCTTGAATACCTGTGTGATGTTGCAAACTATGCCATGTTCCGGTTTATGTTTCCGCAGCAGGGCGAGTATTTCGAACATACGGACTCTGATTCATCTGCCGGGATCTTCGGTATGAGCGTAAATGAAATGGAACGATTCAAACAGGAACACGGCTTTGAGGATGAGGGATATTGATATGATTTTAAAGATAATCGCAACAGCGACAGATGTACTCGTAATACTTGGACTTATGGGAGGACAGGTAAAACAAAAAGACAATTCAAACGTAAGAGGGTATTTGCTTTCATACGCGATATTTGCAATGAATGTTATGACCATTTGGAAATGATGGGCTATCTCCAAGCGGTAATGCACAGGATTTTGATTCCTGCATTCCGGGTTCGAATCCCGGTAGCCTAATTGGTTACATGCTGACGTTTCATGTAGCCACGTATGTTTTTCATATGTACTTGAACCCTTGGTTGAGTGATTCAAGCATTTGGGTTCCTCCTTTCGCCACTAGGACGATTCTGTTAAGGACGGTGCGAGACCGTCCGGTGGTATTCTATCATGCGTCTATCCCACGGCGCATGATCGTGTAACGCATAGCACGTAAAACATATTGCTAACCGTCTCGTGGCGGTTATGATCGGTTAGTCGAGCGGTAAGACACCACCCTTTCACGGTGGTAACACGAGTTCAAATCTCGTACCGATCATTGTATTGGGATTTAATTCAGTGGTAGAAGACACGGCTTATATCCGGGTTGTCGCGGGTTCGATTCCTGCAATCCCAACGCGTTGTAAAATATTGTTTATGTGACAAGGCTGACGAGTTTTGGTGTAATGAATGATGTTTTTCTTGTGATGGAAGCGTTGTCGACTTAAAAAGCGTGGAAATAGGACGATGAAAGTTCGTTTACGATATATAGAAAATTTTGCAGTGTTCCCATAATGGAATTGGAACCGGTTGCTATCCGGTCGGGCGTTTTTCGCCTTGTAGGTTCGAATCCTACACACTGCGCTTGCCCTAAATAGGGCGTTGATGTGTGGCGGAATGGGTAAACGCTATGAAATGTCTATTGCAAAATGCAATACAGAGAAAGTATTTCTCAGGGACATTATGAGAAAGTAAATCTTTTCTGCGAGGTTCAAATCCTCGCCACATCAATTCCTTATCTCCACTTAGTCGGGTGCTACTGCAATAGTTCCGGTCGATGGGAGACTTATGGATGGTAGCGGTATAATTGGTAACAGAAAACCCCTCCGTGATTAGAAATTGCAGATTTGAAAGCGGTTGGCATGGTTTTGGCTGACAGGGTTCGATTCCCTGTACCGCTATTCGATGATGAAAACATTGTGGAATATTTATATCAAACAAAAGACACGGAATCTCACGAGGATTCCGATTTTTGCTATGATTGAGGTGTGATATGTGTGATTTTTGCAAAAACATAGCAATGGATAATGACGAATATTATGAAAAAAGATACGCTGGTGGAGATTTTATTTTCAAAGACGAAAATGGATTTGGCGTGTTAATCGACACAGGAGACAGCGGTTGTCTTGGATATATAAAAATCAATTATTGCCCTATGTGCGGTAGAAAGTTGGTATAATATGTGTGAATTTTGCGATGGTAAAAAGAAAATCATTGATTGTAAAGGAAATTTAGTCCTTTTTGGAGCTGAAAATAACATGATTTTCGACAATAGCGATGGAAAAGAGGTTGCAGGAGCCGTAAAAATTAATTTTTGCCCTATGTGCGGTAGAAAGTTGGTGGAAGAATGAAAGAAACTATTTTATATATTTCCAAAACGGAAAAAGATATTATTAGTTTTTTAAAATATCTTCAATCAAAACTAGAAGCAGAGCAAAAGGAATGTACCATGGATGAAGAACATAACGTTTTAAAAGTACCAAAATATTACGATATTGTCGGAAAGAGCATTCACGGAAACATGCTTGGTACAGGCTATGGATATTGCAAATATTATTGTTTTTCGGAAGCGTATGATAGAAATAAATACAGCGATGCAGAAAATGAAAAACTTAAAGATATTCTTATGCACACAAGAGAGGGTGCGGAGAGAATATCAGGACTTGATATTTTATGTATGCTAGGGTTAGTTTGAAAGTCGGTGGAATGATGAAGCAGGAAAAAGAAATTTTATGCACATGTATTAATCATGAAAATTGTCCATTAGACCCGGTTAGTTGCGGATGTTCAATAGAAACTACGACTTTTGAAGATGCTTGTATAGGTAAAAGAACATTCATTCCGGGAATCGAATGTGATAAGTGAGGGTGGTTCATATGAAACATCAAAAAGAATGGCGCACTTGTGATCGTTGTGGTGCGGAAATTAAAAAAGGAATACTTTGCGAAAATTCGGTTACAAGAAACGGCGTTTTTAATACCACATACGACTTGTGTTATAAATGTATGGAAGATTTTGAGGAGTTTATGAGAAATGATAGTTAATATGGGAACCAAAACCTATGAAATGAGCCGCAAGCAGGCAAAAGCTATTCTTGGAACGGCTAAGAAACTTGCAAATTGCAACATATACGGCATTGAAAAAGGTAATGTGGTGATTATGCTGAATGAAAAGTATGAGGACGATATGAGCCTTAAAAAAGCCGTAGGGGAGTATAAAAAGAAAGGGTTCAAGGTGCATTGGAAATGAAAACACTAGTTGATTTTATCAAAAATTTGAAATCTTTTTATCAGTTTTATAAAGATTATAAATATACCGGTGCTGAATGTGAGTTTATTATCGAGAATTATCAAGAAGTTTTATGTAGCCGAACAAAAACTATGAGCAAGCCGACATATTATGCAAATTCCGTTATCGGAGAGATGGATAGGTGGTATGAAGATTCTTGGAAATCTATGTATAAATGCAAACCATTTGAGCCGGAAGAAGAAAAAATTATGATAAAATCCGATGGCAAAACCGCACAAGTGTTTATTGACGGCAAAAAAGTAAGCTGCACGGACATGGAGTTGCATTTTATCGCTCATGCAAAGCAAAGTCCAATGATTAAAGTTGATGCACGATGGCATAAAACGGATGAAAACGGAAATGCAATTCTGAATGAGGATAAGACTGCGATATTAACAGATGGTATAAAAATAAATTGTTGAGGGGGCGAGATTATGAAAATATCAGAAATGAATAACTGCATTGAAGAAATGCGAAAATGCTACAATTTTAAAGATGATGAAACAGAAATAAGACTTGGTAGTCAGATAAGAACGTTTGCTTCGGAAGTTTGCATTGCAACAAAGGATGAAAACGGAACAGTGATTGAAATGTCAAGAACAGCGGATAGATTAGAAAAATCCGACACTTGCTTGTGACGAAAGGAGATTTTATGAAGAAGAAAATTATAGCAATTGCATTAGGATTGACATTGTGGTTAGGAATGACCGGATGTACTTGTGAAGGCAGTAAAAATTATGATAATAATTCAAAGCTCGTTTCGATAGAAGGTGAAAATGATTTATATTATTATGCAACTACACATATCGTTTATATAGTATTCAATGAATGTGCAGGAAATTGTGGTTATGGTTATATGTCACCATATTATTCGGAGAACGGTAAGTTATGCACCTATGATACTAATACAAAACAGATAGTTGAAATTGGAGAATAGGACGAAGAAAGTAGTCTTTAAATAATTTCCGAAACACTAAGAGGTGCGTACAATATTGGTGTGCTAAGAATAGCTTTTACTACTGACTACGCATATTACCGGCTACAGATTGATTGTAGTCGCTAACCTAGAAAAATTATAGGCAGAGGTCAAGGCACTTCTGCTTTTTGAGGAGGTGCTTTTTATTTGGCTTCAAAGCAGTTAATCAATGCAGTAAATGGATATGAAAATTACATACAGAGAAAAGGCGTTGATGAACAGGTAATAGATGCCCTTTTGAAAGCGTGCAATGTGGCAATTCGGACGGAAAAAGACGTTGACTACGGATTGGCTATAACCGAAAGAACAAAGGCTTTAATCAACGAATTTACGCAGAAAAATGCGGGTGGTAGCATATGGGAACTTGAACGATATGCGCAGAATCACGACATTAAAGGCGGATACAAACTTGTGGATCAGTTCTATGAAGTCTTGCGATTAGAGAGCTTTTATCGTTTCGAGAGTTTCATCTACTTTATGGAGCGCAAAAGAAATTGGAGTAAACGGTTTTATTATCCACGCCGCAAGACACTGAATATAGTCGCCAACGATCTTGAAGATTTGGAAAACCGAAAGATTAAATTTTACGGATTGTCAATGCCATCGCGTGTCGGTAAATCGACTATCTGTATTTTCTTTCTATCGTGGGTGGCTTTGCGCAGACCAAACAGCCATAGTGCTATGGGCGGTCACTCCGGGATTTTGGGAAAAAGATT
>ENA-OOVY01000002-OOVY01000002.1-human-gut-metagenome-genome-assembly--contig:-NODE-2-length-140021-cov-12.538768_pt1 | contig 140021 bp, 157 predicted proteins | sample MGYA00241400_ERZ501307 | MGnify/ENA primary metagenome ERZ501307 (study PRJEB25962, sample SAMEA2042364) | human gut metagenome | biome: human gut; feature: human-associated habitat; material: faeces... | reverse complement strand
CAAGATGGTGGAGTAATAGCAAATCCAAATATGTCTTTTTACTTTGCTAAAATGCCTGTACTAGAAGAAATAAATTTAGAAAAACTAGATACATTTGGCGTTATAACCATAGACCATTTATTTTATAATTGCAAATCATTAAAGATGGTAGATGTAGCAAACATTGATACGGGCAATGCAACAAACATGTCCCATATGTTTTATAATTGTAGCTCATTAACTTCTATAAATCTTTCTAATTTTATAACAACAAAAGCAACTAATATGTCAAACATGTTTTATAACTGTAACTCATTAACTGAACTTAATATTAATAATTTCGACACTAGTAATGTATCAAATATGTCAAGAATGTTTTATGGTTGTTATCGTTTAACGAAGTTGGACTTGACAAACTTTAATACCTCAAAGGTAACAAATATGGCACTTATGTTTACTGGATGTGCTGGCCTAACAAAACTAGATTTAACAAAATTTGATACCAGAAATTTAACAAACATGCAAAGCATGTTTTCTGGTTGTACTAAAATAAAAGAGTTAGATATAAGAAATTTTAATACTTCAAAGGTAACGAATATGTTAAAATTATTTTCTGATTGCCCCTCATTAATAGAAATTGATTTAACAAACTTTAATACTTCAAATGTAATAGATATGTCAAATATGTTTTTCAATTGTAGAAGTATGGAAGAAATTGATGTTAGTAGTTTTGATACCACAAAAGTAAATAATATGTCTGAAATGTTTGCAAACCTACTTAAGATAAATACAATATATGTAGGAAGTAAATGGACAATGCAAAATGTTACCAACAGCACAAATATGTTTAAAGATTCTCGTATATCAAATGTGACTTTAAAGCAGTCCTAAAACTTTGAGTTGCAATTTTTAAAGTTTTGTGCTATAATACGCGGTATAAAGAGAGGGGAGTTTTAAAATGAAAGATAAGAAAACGATATTATTATTACTTGTAGGTATATTACTTGGAGTAACAATTATGGGAGGAGTAGTATGCTTTGCTGTTAGTAAAGTTAAACTAGTAGATAAAACATATGCTGCTAAAGTAAATAATTCAAACGAAGAAGCTACTAAATCCACAAAAGAAGTTCCAGTATATGAATACTATGAATCTAAAGTAGAAGAAAGTAAAAAAGAAAATCAAACACCTAAAGCTAATACAAATACTAGTACAAAATCAAATACAACAAAAACACAAACAAATAAAACTACTAAATCTACAAAAACAGAAACAATTAAAAATACAGTAACAAATACAACTGTAAAAGTAGATAATGCATCAGAAAAAGTAGTTAAATATATAGAAAATGATGATAAAAACGTATTTACTGATGCTAATATTGAAGATTTTAATTCTAAAGTAAAAGCAGAAATCATTAAAATTACAGATTTCGTATTTAATGGTACAGAAATCAATGGACATACATTTGATGAATTAACTGAACAAGCTAAATTATATGTTATGGATTTATTAGTAAAAATTGATGCTAAAATAGAAGAAGTTCATCCAGGATATAAAGATGAAATCAAAATTAAAGTAAAAGATTACACTGATAGAATGACAGATAAATATTATGAAATAACTGAAAAAATATGTACTGAAATGGGTACTACTGCTTGTAATCAGGCAAAAAAAGATGTAGAAAAAATGAAAGTAAACTTTAATTTAACACTTGATCTTGCTAAAATTCTTGGTAAATCAGCTGTTGAAAGTTTAAAAGAGTGGTATGAAATCTTTAAAAGCACTAATTAGTGCTTTTTTTCTTGATGAAAAAATGTTTATATAGTAAAATTTATATTAGTTTTGAGGTGAAAAAATGATTCAATTAAATAATGTAACATTAAAATTTGGTAAAAGAACACTTTTTGAAGATGTTAATATAAAATTTACGCCAGGTAATTGCTATGGACTAATAGGGGCAAATGGTGCAGGTAAATCTACTTTCTTAAAACTATTATCAGGAGAGCTAGAAACAACACATGGTGATATAGTAATCACAAAAGGAGAAAGAATCGCAGTTTTAAAACAAGATCATTATAAATATGATAATGAAAGAGTAATAGATACAGTTATTATGGGAAATACAAAACTTTATCAAATAATGAAAGAAAAAGAAGAATTGTATTCTCATACAGAATTTACTGATGAAGATGGTATAAGATTAGGTAACCTAGAAGCCGAGTTTGCTGAACTTAATGGATGGGAAGCAGAAAGTGAAGCAAGTGAATTATTAAATAATCTAGGGGTAGAACTAGACATTCATTATTCACTTATGAAAGATATTCCAAATAATAAAAAAGTAAAAGTATTATTAGCTCAAGCACTATTTGGTAATCCAGATATCTTATTATTAGATGAACCAACTAACAACTTAGATATAGATGCAATTGAATGGTTAGAAGAATTCTTAATTAACTTTAATAACACAGTAATAGTAGTCTCACATGATAGGCATTTCTTAAACAAAGTGTGTACACATATTGCTGATATTGATTATAACAAGATTAAGCTTTATATAGGAAATTATGATTTCTGGTATGAATCAAGTCAATTAGCGCTAAAGCAAATGAAAGAAGCCAATAAGAAAAAAGAAGAAAAAATAAAGGAATTACAATCTTTTATCGCAAGATTCTCTGCAAACGCTTCAAAATCTAAACAAGCAACATCAAGAAAAAAGATGCTAGAAAAAATAGAATTAGATGAAATAGTGCCATCATCAAGAAAATATCCATATATTGACTTTAAAATAGAAAAACCAGCAGGAAAAGAAATACTATCAGTAAATAAATTATGTAAAACAATAGATGGAAAAAGAATACTTAACAAAATTAGCTTTACAGTCTTAAAAGGAGACAAAATAGCATTTGTCGGTAGTGATAACATCGCAAAAACGACTCTTTTTAAAATACTTATGAGAGAAATGAAAGCAGATAGCGGAGAAATAACATTTGGTAAAACTATAGTAAAATCATATTATCCACAAGACAACACAGAATACTTTAAAGAAGATGAAACCATCATGAAATGGATTGGTCACTATTATAATATAGATGATGAAACAGTACTAAGAGGATTCCTAGGTAGAATGTTATTCTCAGGAGACGATGTTTTTAAAAGAGTACCAGTATTATCAGGTGGAGAAAAAGCAAGATGCATGTTATCAAAATGTATGCTTGAAGCGCCTAACTTTCTTATACTAGATGAACCAACAAACCACCTAGATCTAGAAAGTATCACGGCACTTAATAATGGACTTATGAGATTTGAAGGCGAAATATTATTTGCTTCACATGACCATCAATTTATTCAAACAGTTGCCAATAGAATTATTGAAATAAAAAGCGATGGAACAATAATAGATAGAAGAATGACTTATGACCAATATCTAGAAGAAAAGAAAGGTAAATAATGTTTGCCTTTTTTTCATATATTGAAAATGGGTGATAAGTATTTTTAATGAAGAAGATATAAATAATATTATAAAGAAATTAAATATAAAATTTGATAAATTTACAAAAGATGACTTTATAACAGGTATAAATATAGAGTTAGAACATGGAACAATTAACAAAGTAACTAATGTAACAGATAATGATCTAGAAAAAACCTCAAAAATAGCACTTGCACATTTAAATGAATTTCCTAATTATTATAATAAAGAATATGGACTACCAATGTTTGAAAAATACCTCCAATATAGATTAAATAATTAATTGATAATGAAAACCTACATATAATAAAGTGGAGGTATAGCAATGAATGACATTACTGTATTACAGTTAAAAAGTTTAATTCCTGGTGTAAAAATAATAGATATTAGAGATAATTATCAATATAATTTAGGCAATATTCCAACCTCAAAAAATGTACCAGTTAACTTTTTACTGACTAATCCAAACCTATATTTAAATATGCAGGATAGATATTATATTTATTGTGAATATGGTAGTACAAGTAGTAGTGCTTGTGAAAAATTAAGAAGAAAAGGATATAATGTAGTTAATATCATTGGGGGATATAACGAATATAAGAGGTTGTAAAACCTCTTATTTTATGTATCCATTTTGTACATATTTAGTTTCAGTTACAATAAAGAAGGAGTTTTTATCAACTGAGTAAGCAAGAGCCCTTAAGTGTTTAAGACTCTTGTTTTTAATTTCTACAAACAACATATATTTATCTTCTTCATTCATTCCATTAACATTAACAACTGATACTCCATATCCATTCTCTCTTATAACATTAACCAACTTATATTTAGTAGTAATTATTTGTATACTTAAAATAGATTCAATAAAGTGTTTAGATAATATAGAACCAATATATGTTCCAGTAGAAAATCCAAGTGAATAAGATATCGCAATCCATATACTACTTTCATTAGTACTTAATGCTTCTCTTACTACTAAAAACCAAACAAACACTTCAATAAATCCAATTATACTAGCATAAATTGCCTTTCCCTTAACTGTAATTATAGTTCTAAAAGTACCTAAAGATACATCTATTATTCTAACAAAAAAGATTTTAACGCATAATAAAAACAAAGCTAAATTCATAGAATCACCATTAATATTATTCCTAATTATTAAGTTATTATGTTTAAAATAATAGTAAAGTGTATTATAATAATTAATGGTGATAATATGCAAGAAATTATAAATTCATTTGTAAATAATATAGTAACCTATTTGCAGACATTTGGAATACCATTTGGCTGTTTTATAGTTATATTAGAATCAATTATTCCAGCACTTCCATTAGGAGTATTTATTGCCTTTAATATGATGGCATTTGGCAATGTAGTAGGATTTTTAATATCTTGGTTATCAACGAGTTTAGGATGTACACTTTCTTACTTTTTCTTTAAAAACTTTGTTGGTAAGAAGATGGAAAAAGTAATAAAAAAATATCCAAAAGTAGAAAAGCCATTAAAAGCAGTAAAGAAAATAAGTTTTAGTAATTTAGTACTTATAATTGCACTTCCATTTTCACCAGCTTTTCTTATAAATATAGCGTGTGGTTTATCTAAAACAGATTTTAAAAAATTTATAACAGCAATATTAATAGGTAAATTATCTATTATATATTTTTGGGGATTTGTATCAAAAAGTTTGTTAGAAAGCATCACTGATATAAAAACACTAGTAATAATTGGAATACTATTAATTGCTAGTTATACATTATCTAAAATAGTAAATAAAAAATTAAAATTTGAATAGCTTTACTTAATTTACATCTAAAATTATAAATGATATAATATAGTAAACTATGGAGGTAAATATGGAATACATAATAATTGGACTACTAGTACTATTAATCGTTTTAGTAATTGTATTAATTTCTAAAAATAATGTCAAAAGCAGTAATGAAGCTAACATGACAGAGCGTCTTGGTAGATTTGAGGTAAATATTAATAAAGAGATAAATGATTTTAAAAATGAACTAAATAGGGGATTAAATGAAGATTTTGATAAGTTAAATAATAAAATAGAGGCTAGACTTAACTTAATAAATGATAAAGTAAATGAAAGACTAGATCAGAATTTTGAAAAAACAAATAAAACATTTACTAATGTATTAGAAAGACTAAGCAAAATAGATGAGGCGCAAAAAAAGATAGATGGATTATCCAATGATATAGTATCTCTTCAAAGTATACTTACTGATAAAAAAAGTAGAGGTATCTTTGGTGAAGTAAATTTAAAACATATATTAGTAAGTGTCTTTGGAGAAAAGAATGACAAAATATATTCTCTTCAATATACACTTCCAAATGGTACAATCGCAGATTCAGTTTTATTCGCACCAGCTCCATTAGGAACAATCGCAATAGACTCCAAATTTCCATTAGAAAGTTATAGAATGATGGTTGATAAAAAACTTCCACAAGAAATAAGAGAACGTTATGAAAAACAGTTTAAATCAGATGTAAAAAAACATATAGATGCAATTAGTAGTAAATATATAATTGAAGGAGTAACATCTGATCAAGCAATAATGTTTTTACCCGCTGAGGCAATATTTGCTGAGATAAATGCATACCATCAAGATATAATTGAGTATGCCTATAGAAAGAAAGTATGGATTACTTCTCCAACAACATTAATTTCAACATTAACGGTTATTCAAATGATTATTAAAAATATAGAAAGAGATAAATATACATCAGTAATTCATGAAGAATTAAATAAATTAGGAGTAGAATTCTCAAGATATAAAGAACGTTGGGATAAACTAGCTAAAAGCATTCAAACGGTTAATAAAGATGTAGAAAGTGTATATATAACAACAGAAAAAATATCTAAGAAATTTGACGTAATAAGTGGAGTAGAAATAGATAAAATTAATAATGAAGATTATGATAAATTAAATGTATAAACTAAGAGAATCAAAAGAATTGATTTTCTTTTTCTTTTGAATAAAAAATAGATATAAATACATAATATTATTGTAAGAAAAACATAAAATCTAATAGGTGAAATTATGATAAGGACACTTCTTTTTTTACTGGGTTTTGGTCTAACAGTAATTGGATTCATGTATATAATCTTATATTTAAATTTACTTACTATGGGATATTCAGTAGTTGATTATATTATGTTTGTTTTAAAAAGAAGAGAGTGTATCTATGCCATAATTGGACTTATTATAATAACTATTACTATTTTTTGTAAGGGAGAAAACGATAATGTTATATATATATGATATTTTACTAAATTGGTGTAGAGATAAATTATATGATTTCTTTGAATGGGAAAAAACCGACAAGCTAGAACACGTTAAAAAGATACCACTAATTAGGGTAGAACGAGGACTAATTAATAAATTGTCAACAGAAACAATAAAATTAGACGAATCATTTCCTTCAAAGATTTATAACTTAACAGAAATATATAATTCAAAAAATGTAACAAAAGTACCATACGCAATTTTATTAACTGATGGTTTATCTGCACTAGCAATTAAACTTGACAAATCAGGAAACATAAAATTTAGAAGCAAACTATTAATAGATGAAGAAGAGGAAATATTATGCTTTTGTAATAGACTAGATAAATATAAATTAAAGTATACTGAAAGGCCAGGAAATACTATAGAAGACTTCACAACAAGAAATGAGAAAAAAATAAGAACCTTTTTACTTAATGATATAGAAACAACATATAAAAAGAAAGATTATGAAAAACTAAAATATTTATATAATGAATATTGTGGTATTACAACAAATAATATGGAATTAATCTATAATAACTTAATAGAAAGTATCCATTATGAAATAAATAGTGGACACATAAAAATTTACAATTTGCTTCAACTAATAGGAAATAAGAACTAGTTTGTATTGGCACTAGTTTTTATTTATGATATAATTAAGAAGAATAGAGGGTGTAGCAAATGAAAGATAAAAAAGGATTTACATTAACTGAATTATTAGCAGTAATTGTTTTAATAGGTGTAATACTAGCAATAGCAGTGCCATCATATCAAAGTTATGTTACTAGGACTAGAAAAGAAGTACTAAAGTCATATCAAGCAAATATAATTGATGCCGCAAATCAGTATGCAGCAGAATGCTTCCAAGAGAACAAATTAGGAGAATGCAAGAGAAATGAAAATATATGGGATGACATTAAAAAAAATTTAAAGAATAGTAATGACATATTAAAAGAATATAATGTTACAGTTAAAATAGATAATGGACCTTCTAACGTAAGTGATCTTTATAGTATAACTTTAGAAATGACAAAAAAGGGTTCAACTAAACCAATCACTATAAAGACGTCTAATACTAATACAAGTGGTTCTACGGGAACCCAAACTGATTCAAGTATTAATATAAATGGGAATGCTTTAAATACCGAAAAGAATACTATTGAAGGAATATTTCCTACAAACACAACATTAAATATAACCGGTAGCGTACAAAAAGTAATGTTAAAAGACAAAGAAACCACTTGCACATCCGAAGATAGCTTATTTAATTATACAACAACATGTAATTTGAAGTTAGAAAATGGAGAAAACAAAATTAAAATCACATATAAAGATGGAAACGCAAAAGAAATAACCATAAATGCAGACACAATTAGTCCGAAAATAGAACCAAGCAATATTAATACATCACCAACCAATAAAGTAGAATTTACAGTTACAATAACCGATGAAAATTTGAAGGAAGTAACAAAATTTCCTAAAGAATGTAAAATAGTAGAGGACAAAGAAAAGATTAAAAGATATACCTGTACTATAACCGAAAATGGTAGATATAGTTTTAGTGCAACTGACAAAGTTGATAATATCGAAACAAAAGATATTACAATATCAAACATTACAAGTGAAAAGCCATCTGTAATCTTAAATATAGATAGTGAAGCAGTATCAAAATCAAAAATCATAGAAATAGAATACATATCAGGATCAAATGGCAATGAGATAGGATTTAATACTGATCAAAAACTTAAGTGGAGCTTAATTAATACATCAAATAATCAAGAAGAAAGAACAGGTGAATTTACTAATCTAAGTAACAAAGGAAGTCAAAATGTTAAAATAGAGGGTCTTACTGGAACATACAGTTTCATTGTTAAAGGTTTAACAAACAAAGCCGGTAATAAAAATGATGATGAAAAACTTACAATTCATTTGGATAATACACCACCTTCAGCAGCTGTGGTTTCAAAGCCAAGTAAAGATGAAGAAAAAACAAAATCTGTAGAGTGTGGAGGCCTTGATAATAATGGAAATAGAGAATGCAAAGTGGTATTTTATGGTGGATTTCTTGGCGCAGAAGTAAAAGCTAAACTGAATTTTACTGTAGAAGACATTGGAAGTAGTGAAGTAGGAAAAGTATATTATAGAACTACAACAACAGGAAACTTTACAGAAACAACAGTAAATGCAATAAATGATTTACATCACAAAGACTTTAACAAAGGACAGCTAAACCTATATATAGAAGTGGTTTTTGCAGATGCACTAGGAAACATTGACTACACTAAAAACATAACAAAAATTACATTTGTTAAGAATTAAAAGGTGAGTGATAAAATGAATAATAAAAAGAAGATATATATTGCACTTGCAGTATTAGCAATTATCATATTGGGGATAGGAATAATACTTAATTTTACATCTAATAATGAAAAGCAACCAGCTAAAAGTAATTCCACCGCTAAATATAGCTCAAATGATGCGATAGTAGAATTAAATAAACTATATAACTTAAAAGGCTATTCATTAAATCTTGTCACAGAAACAAAAGAAGAATATGTATTTCAAGTAGTAGTGCAAAATAAAACAACCATTTATAAATTTAATAAAAATACTGGTGAGGTTAAGACCTCAACAAAGTTTGAATAGTGTAAACTTTACTATTAAAGGCTGTAAATGTATTTACAGTCTTTTTCTTTTAATATATACTATTAAATAGAGGAAGATTATGAGAAAAAATAATAAAGTTATATATATATTAGATTTTTTAGTAGTAATTGCAATAGTAATAAGCATTATTTCTGCAAATTATATAAAAACACCAAGTAAAAGTGTTGTTGCTAAAAGTGAATCCCTTACAACATATTTAACCACAAATTACTTTGCAAAAGAAGAAGAGACTGATAATTCTAGCGAAGAAAAAGAGTCAGTTGAAGAAAAAGAAGAGAATATTAAAGAAGAACCAGTTGAAGAGGTTAAAACTAAGGAAAAAGTAGAAGAAAAAAAACAGATAAAAGAACCAGTAAAAACTGAAGAGTCAAAAAAGAAAGAAACAAAAAGTAATACAAAAGAAGAGGCAAAGCAAGAGAATAAACCATCTAATGAAGAAAAGGTTATAGAAAAGTTAACAGGCTCTCTTGCAGGATATGGTCCAGACTGTTATGGATGCACTTCATTTAGAACCGCATCAGGCAAATATATTGGTGATGGAAATATATATTATGAAGATAAAGAATTTGGAAAAATAAGAATAGTTGCTGGTGATAAATCCTATCCATATGGAACAATCGTAAAATTATCTAATACTGGATATTATTCTAAGCCAATATATGCGGTAGTATTGGATAGAGGTGGAGGAGTAGGTAAAGGTAGAAAATTCTTATTTGATTTACTCTTTGAAACAGAAAAAGATGCTCTTAAAATGGGAAGTAGAAAAAACGTTACATTTGAAATATTAAGATTGGGATATTAAATTTCAATCTTTTTTTAATCTTTATTTTATGTTAATATTAAAATAGGAGAAGTGTATGAAAGATAGAACTATATTTAAAACAATTTTAGCAATAGCATTTTGTATAATTCTTTTAATAGGATTATATATTTTAACAAACTCATTTAATAAGGAGTACACAAATGAAAACGAGAAAATAAAGCAAGAAAACATCATAAAAGAGATAAATTCTTCTTACAACAAATATGTTAAAACTAATAAAGAAGCAAAGCTTTATACATTAGATAATAATAAATATGAAGAAATTGGCACAATATCAGCTGATGTAGAATTAGAATTAAATGAAAAGAAAGATGATAATGAATACTTTTCTATAAAAGGAATGGATTATTATATAAACTATAAAAATGTACAAAAAATAAATAAAATTAGTGAGAGTAATAATACAAATTATAAAAAGTATATACCGTTTAATGAAAATATAATAACAAATTCACCAACAAAATTTTATAAAGACGGAAAAGTAAAATATACAATAAACAAAAGTATAGAGGCAAAAATAATTATAAAAGATATTGATAAGTATTATATTGAATACAATAATGAATTATTATATGTAACAAAGGATAATGTAAAAGAAATAAAAAAATCAAAAAACTCAAGCGACATGCCAAGGACTAACATAAGAACACTTACATACCATACTATTTATAATACTAAAACCGAAACATGTACTAATACAGTTATATGTCATCCAATTGAACAATTTATGGAGCATATGAAGTATTTAAGTGATAATAATTACTTAACTTTAACAATGAATGAACTAGAACTTTATTTGGATGGAAAGATACAAGTTCCTAAAAAGACTATAGTAATAACATTAGATGATGGAAAATATGCAACTAATGCGATAAAAATTGTAGAAAAATATAAAGTATATGCAACTTATTTTATAATTACTGGAAGATATGATGTACCACCTAAAAGTGAATATATGAAATATGAGTCTCATACTGACAATCTACATAACAACTATAAATGCAGTGGAGGTAATCAAGGAGGAGAACTTCTTTGCGCTAGTGAAGAGAAAATTTTAAAGGATTTAAAAACTAGTCAAGAAAGACTGGGGGGGGGGTCATTTGCAATGGCATATCCATTCTTTGATTTTAATGAAAGAGCAATAAAATTATTACGACAAGCAGGATTTAGACTAGCATTTATAGGTCAATATGATACAAATGGATATTCAACACCAAAAACAGATAGGATGAAATTAAGAAGAAAAACTATTTTCTCTAGTGACCCATTATCTACATTTGTAAGTTATTTAAAGTAGGAGAAAAAATGAAAAAATATAGATGTAAATCATGTGGATATATAACTGATGAAGAAATAAAAGAAGATTTTTTATGTCCATTATGTGGAGTTAATAAAGAATATTTTGAAGAAATAATTGTATTAGATGAAGAAGAAAAGCCAAAATCAATTCCAGTTGATGAGGATAATCCATCAATACAAAGAATAGTAAAAAGATGTATTAATTGTGGAAGATGCAAAACTATATGTGAAAATATAGTTGGAATAAAATATGATAGAGAAAAATGTAAAAACAATATTTGTATAGGATGTGGGCAATGTATTTTAAATTGTCCAGTAGGTGCACTTGTTACAAAATATAATTATAAAGCAGTAGAACAAGCAATAAATGATGATTCAAAAGTAGTTGTATGTATCACTGCACCAGCGGTAAGAACAAGTCTTGGTGAGTCATTTGGAATGGAACCAGGTACTTTAGTTGAAAAAAAGATAACCTCATCATTAAAAGAAATTGGTTTTGATTATGTATTTGATGTAACCTTTGGAGCAGATTTAACAGTTATGGAAGAAGCAACTGAATTAATTGATAGAATTCAAAATAATAAACGACTTCCAATGTTTACTAGTTGTTGTCCATCATGGGTTAAATATGCTAGAGTTTTCACTCCATTCTTATTAGATAATTTATCTACAACAAAAAGTCCAATTTCTATACAAAGTACAATTATAAAAAAGTACTTTTCAAAGTTGAAAGGCATAGATGAATCTGATATAATTGTAGTAGCACTTACACCTTGTACTAGTAAAAAATTAGAAAGGACTATAAGTGACCTTGACACTACAGATTTTGTAATAACTGCAAGTGAATATAGTATTTGGTTAAAAGAACGAGGAATAGATTTTGGTAAATTACAAGATAAAGAATTTGACTCTCTATTCGGACGTGGTAGTGGTGCAGGTATAATATTTGGCGCCAGTGGTGGAGTATGTGAAGCCATTACTAGAACAATGTATTATATGCTTACAAATAAAACTCCTTCAAAAAGATTATTAGAGTTTACTGAGATAAGAGGTCTAAAAAAGGCAAAAGAAGCAACAGTAATTATAAATGGTATCAAAATAAATGTCCTCGTAGTACAATCTCTACCAGCACTTTCCAATATTATAGATGAAGTAAAAGAGGGAAATTCAAAATATCACTTAATAGAGGTTATGAACTGTGTAGGAGGATGTATTGGTGGAGGAGGAGAACCACTAAGCATAATATCAAAACAGGATGAAGTAAGAATAAAAAGATGTAAAACTCTTTATGAATGTGATAAAGATACTAAAATAAAATCATCATATGAAAACCCTGACATTAAAAGAATCTATAAGGAATTCATTGGAAAACCAAGTAATGAAAAAGCACAAGAATTATTACACATAAAGTATAAAGATGAAAGTGACTTATTAAATTAGGAGAGGGAATATGAATATAAAAGGAACAAAAACAGAACAAAATTTAATGACTGCATTTGCAGGTGAATCACAAGCTAGAAATAAATATACTTATTTCGCAAGTAAAGCTAGAAAAGATGGCTATGAACAAATAGCAGCAATATTTGAAGAAACAGCTAATAACGAAAAAGAACATGCTAAAATTTGGTTTAAATTACTAAATGGTGGAGAAATATCTGGAACAGAAGAAAATTTAAAAAGTGCAGCTGAAGGTGAAAACTATGAATGGACAGATATGTATAAAAACTTCGCAGAAACTGCAAAAGAAGAAGGATTAGATGATATCGCAACTTTATTTGAACAAGTTGCTGCTATAGAAAAAGAACATGAAAATCGTTATAAGAAATTACTTAAAAATATAGAAGATGAAGTTGTATTTTCAAATGATGGAGATACTATTTGGATTTGTCGTAACTGCGGACATATAGTAGTTGGTAAAAAAGCACCAGAAGTATGTCCAGTTTGTAAACATAAACAAAGTTTCTTTGAAAGAAAAGCAAATAACTACTAATACAAAGTTGCCAAAAGCAACTTTTTTCTTTTCCATAAAAAACAAGACATGATATAATGATAGAGGAGGATAATATGAATACAGATATAATTAAACAAATAGGAAAAGATTTAAATATTAAAGAAAGACAAGTTGAAGTTGTATTAAACTTATTAAAAGAAGGAAATACAGTTCCATTTATCGCAAGATATAGAAAAGAAGCAACTGGTTCATTAGATGAAGAAGTAATAAGAAGTATTAATGAGGTATATGAATATCAAGTAAACTTATTAAAAAGAAAAGAAGATGTAATAAGATTAATTGATGAAAAAGGTATGCTTACTGACGAATTAAAAGAAGAAATATTAAAATGCCAAAAATTAGTTGAAGTAGAAGATCTATATAGACCATTTAAAGAAAAGAAAAAAACAAAGGCTACAGAAGCAATAAAAAATGGATTAGAGCCACTTGCTAATATGATTATGGAATTTAAAAATAGAGATATCAAAAAAGAAGCAAAAAGCTTTTTAAATGATAAAGTAACATCAACAGAAGAAGCAATAGAGGGTGCAAAATATATAATCGCAGAAGCAATTAGTGACAATGCAGAATATAGAAAATACATAAGAGAAAATATTGTTAAGTTTGGAATTATTACAAGCAAGGTAAAGAAAAAAGCACAAGAATTAGACCAAGCTAAAACATATGAAATGTATTATGATTATAGTGAAGCTATAAAATCTATAAAACCACATAGAGTTTTAGCAATCAATAGAGGAGAAAAAGAAGGAATTTTATCAGTTAATATTGATGTAGACTTTTCATATATAATTAATTATTTAGAAAAGAAAGTAATAAAAAAATCAAATACTAGTGAAGAAATTTATGTAAAAGAAGCTATATTAGATAGTTATAAAAGATTAATATTTCCTAGTGTAGAAAGAGAAATAAGAAGTGAATTAAAAGAAACCGCAGAAATAACTGCGATTGATAACTTTTCAAAAAATGTAGAAAATTTATTACTTACACCACCTATGAAAGGAAAAACAGTACTAGGATATGACCCAGCATTCCGTACAGGATGTAAATTAGCCGTATTAGATTCAACTGGTAAGCCCCTAAAAATAGAAGTTATATATCCAACTGAGCCACATAATAAAATAGAAGAAAGTAAAAAAATTGTACTTGATTTGATAGATAAATATAATATAGATATAATTGCGATAGGAAATGGAACTGCATCTCGTGAGTCAGAAGCCTTTACCGCAGATTGTATAAAAGATGCTAAAAGAAAAGTTGAATACATAATAGTTAGCGAAGCAGGTGCAAGTGTATATTCAGCATCAAAACTAGCAAGCAGTGAATTTCCTGATTTAACAGTAGAGAAAAGAAGCGCTATATCAATTGGTAGAAGACTACAAGACTCGTTATCAGAACTTGTAAAAATAGATCCCAAAAGCATTGGAGTAGGACTATACCAACATGATGTAACACCTAAGAAATTAGATGAATCTCTAAACTTTGTAGTCACAAAAGTTGTTAACCAAGTAGGTGTTAATGTAAATACTGCCTCATCTTCACTTTTAAGTTATGTCTCAGGAATGACTAAAAAATCAATAGACGCTATTTTAAATGAAAGAGATTTAAAAGGAAAATTCACTTCACGTGAAGAAATAAAAAAACTAAAAGGAATAACTCCTAAAGTATATGAACAGGCAATTGGTTTTATTAGAATACCTGATGGAGTTAATCCACTTGATAAGACATCAATCCATCCAGAAAGCTATGAAGTTACAAAAAAATTACTTGAAAGTATTGGAATGAATCTTAATGATATTGGTACAGATAAATTAAAAGAAAAACTAGATAACATTGACATAGATAAGGTATGTCTTGATATAAAAACAGATAAGTATACACTAAAAGATATAATAGATGACCTAGAAAAGCCAGGAAGAGATTTACGTGATAATATGCCAAAACCAATATTAAAAAGTGATGTCTTAACACTAGACGATTTACATATTGGTGATAAACTTCAAGGAACAGTAAGAAACGTAGTTGACTTTGGAGTATTTATTGATATTGGTCTTCACAACGATGGACTTGCACATATTTCAAAACTGACTAATAAATATATAAAACATCCAAGTGAAGTAGTTAGTGTTGGTGATATAGTAGATTGCTATGTTATAGATATAAATAAAGAAAAAGAAAAGGTAAGTTTGAGCCTAATAGAAATTTAGGCTTTTCTTATTGAAAAAATTGTGAATTTATGGTATAATATGCCGTAATTAAGGGGTGATAGTATGTCTGAAAACGAAAAAATACTAAAAGCTGTTGACCAAGTAGGGGCAGAATTTCTTATTAGAGAAATTTTCTTAGGATATAAATACAGAAAAGATTGTGGGATATTATATGATACTGATTCGGATATTCCTGAAAAACTTATTAGCTTATATTATGGTTTAAAACCAGATGATACAACATTTGATTGTATGAAAAAAGCCTTTGTTAGACATTATATAAGAAATGAAAGCGAAATAGAAGGAATAAATGATAAAAGCATACATGGTGAAGAAGAAATGAAAGGTTTAGAAGCAATGTATGACTATATTCACTCAGAGGATGTTAATTATTTATTTGATGTTTATACATTAAAAGATTTAAATCGTATGTTATTCTCTTTTGCACCGTTTCCAGAATATGCAGGAGAATTTAGAAACTATACAACATTTTTACCAACAACAGGTACTGATCTTTGCCCATGGGAAGATATACGTTTCTTATTAGAAAATGTAGATATTGATGTTCAAAAATTAGTTAAAAAAGCACCTTCAGTAAAAAATCATAATGATATGAATGCTATGCTTGAGTATCTAGATGATTCTGTTGAAGTAATGTGTAAACTTATTAAAATTCATCCGTTTGGAGATGGTAATGGTAGAACAATAAGAGGATTTACAAACAAATTATTTGAAGATGCGGGGCTACCACCAATATATATAAAAGCAAATGAAAGAACTGAATATCATAAAGCAATGAACCTTGCAAATAATGAAAATGATTATACTGCAATAAAACAGTTCTACAGATATAAAGTTTGTGATTCAATAATTGAATTAGATATAAATGAAAGATTAAAAGAAGAAGAAAAACCAAAGCAAATGAAAAAAGCCAAATAATTGGCTTTTTTTTAGTAATCAATCATCATAGCGGATTTAACATGTTTCATTACTTCTTCTGCTTTTTCTTTTGCAATTTTTGTTCCATCTTTTAATATTTGGTCAACTTCATCAGGATGTTCTTCATAATATTTTCTTTTTTCTCTAATAGGAGCTAGGAACTGATTCATATGATTAATTAGTTCCTTTTTACATTGAACACATCCTCTTTTTCCTTCCTTGCATTCACTACAAACAGTATCTAAATCAGGATTTTGTATTAATTTATGATAATAATAAACCATACATTTATCTGGATCAGCAGGGTCATCCTTTCTAATTTTGTTAGTATCAGTAACCGCACTCATTATTTTTTTACTTATTGTCTCTTCATCATCTTTAAGATAAATTGCATTTCCTAAGCTTTTACCCATTTTTTCATTACCATCAAGACCTTTAATTCTAGGAAAAGGACTTAATAATGGTTCTGGTTCAATTAGAGTAGGTCCATATATATTATTAAACTTTCTAACAATTTCACGACATTGTTCAATTAGAGGAAGTTGGTCCTCTCCAACAGGAATTAATTCTCCACTAAATGCAGTAATATCAGCTGCCTGGCTAACTGGATATCCCACAAAACCATAAGTAACACTCTCACCATCATTACCAAATATAGCTTTCTTTTGAGCAATTTCAGTTTTAACAGTAGGATTTCTATAAAGTCTAGCCATAGTAACTAAATTAGAATAGAAAACAGTTAATTCAGCAATCTCAGGTATCTGTGATTGAATAAATATAGTTGCCTTTTTAGGATCAATTCCAACAGATAATAAATCAATTGTCAACTCACGAACATTAACTCTAACTTTTTTTGGATCATTAAAATTATCAGTAAGAGCCTGTACATCTGCGATTTCAATATATGAATTATATTCATCTTGTAATAAAACCCAATTTCTAGTTGCCCCAAAATAATGTCCTAAATGTAGATTTCCAGTAGGTCTAATTCCAGTTAAAATATTTTTTTTCATGTTTCTCACTTCCTAGATAAAGTTTAACACAAACTAAAAAAAAAATTAATAAAAATTTAAAATAAGTATTAAAAAATTCAAAATATTTGCTATAATTATATGCATAGTAGTAAGCAAATCGTTAACAGAGAATAAAGAGGTATTATATGAAGGATTTATTTTATAAAGTTTTTTCTCCAGAAAACATTAATATATTAATTTTAATATTTATTATTCTAATAATATGTTTATTAACATTAACCATTTTTACTAAATATGATAAATAATTTTGCTTTTTTAAATAAATGTGTTATAATATGAAACACATTTAGGGGGATTATTGTGAGAGACATTATTATAAAAAAGGAGTTTGAAAAAGCAAAGTCTGGTGATAAAGAGGCAAAAACTTTACTTTTTAAACATTACTACAAAGCATATTCTGAATTATTTGAACTTAATAAAGGTATACCAAATATTAAAGAAGAATATGCAAGAATTATTAATGAGAGTATAGATAAATATTTTGCTTCATTACCAAAAATTGATCTTAGTGCGTATATAACAACGCAATTATATACATACATAAAAAATTACAATGGAAGAAGAAATTTAAAAAGAAAAGAATCAGAAGAAATAAGCAATTTATTAAAAAAGGCAAAAGCATCTGATGAATCAAGAAAATTACTTATAGAAAAATGCATGTATTTAATTGATGAATATCTAATAAGTGCCCAGTTTGATTCTAACTTTACTAAAGAGGATGCTAGACAAGAAGGATATTTATTTTTAACTAGAAGAGTTAATGCATTTCTAGATTCACACCAAGAAAGCGGATTAGAGTATGGACCGTTTACAATCTATCTAAGACAAGCAATTGATAAAACATACTTAAATTTAATTTTAAGAGAAAGACAAAAAGAAAAAGAACATCAAGAAGTAAAAGGAATGTTAAGTAGGAAAGATAAATTTAAAGAATTTGAAACAGAATTTGAATTTATAGATTATGTTAAAAACTTAGACATAAGTAGTTCAATAAAAGATAGTATAATAAAATCTATTTATTATACTGTAAAAGACTTAGCGGAAGCGGAAAATATAACAAGACAATCGATAGAACAGAGAATAGAAAGTAAAAAAGTATTAATAAAAAAATTCTTTGATATGAAATAAAATTAAAAAAATGTATATAATAAAATATAGAAAATGTAGCTTGACAACAAGAAAAGAATTTACTATAATCTAGTCAAACGATGAACAAAAGAAGTAACAATAGATTCTTTTATAGAGAGTTAGTGATTGGTGTAAACTAACAAAGATATATTGTGAATAACATTTGTGAGTGCTTAAAGAAATTAAGTAAACTAAGCCGTATATCTACGTTACAGATAAGAGTGATCAATTTTGATAACTAGGGTGGTACCGCGGATTCAACAGTTATTCGTCCCTTATGGGATGTTTAACTGTTTTTTTTAATTTTAGGAGGGTAAATATGTTAGATGTAAAAGATTTATATGAAAAACTAGATGAATATTTAGGCAAAGAAGTAACATTACAAGGATGGATAAAAAACCATAGAAAACAAAAAGAATTTGGATTTATTGATTTCTCAGATGGAACATATTTTAAACATGTTCAACTAGTATATGATAACAACCTAACCGATTTTGATACTATTCAAAAATATCATATTGGATGTGCAATAACTGTAGTAGGAGAAGTAGTAACTTCAGAAGGCGCTGGTCAAGAGTTTGAGGTTAAAGTAAAATCTATAAAACTAGAAGGAGATTGTCCTGAAGATTATCCAATGCAACCAAAACGTCATTCAATGGAATTCTTAAGAGAACAAGCCTATCTAAGACCAAGAGTAAATTTATTTCAAGCAGTATTTCGTATAAGAAGCGTCGCAGCTCATGCAATACATGAATATTTTCAATCACATAATTATGTATATGTTCACACTCCATTAATCACAACCGCAGATTGTGAAGGTTCAGATCAAATGTTTAAAATAACCACATTAGATTTAAATCATCTACCAAAAACAGAAGATGGAAAAGTTGATATGTCAAAAGATTTATTTGGAAAAACTGCTTTTGTAACAGGTACAGGTCAATTACATGGTGAAGCTTTCGCAATGGCATTCAAAAAGATTTATACATTTGGACCAACCTTCAGAACAGAAAAATCAAATACAAAAACACACGCAAATGAATTTTGGATGATAGAACCAGAAATAGGATTTTGCGATTTAAATGGATTAATGGATGTAGAAGAAGAAATGTTAAAATTTGTTGTAGGATATGTACTAGATAATTGTAAAACTGAGATAGAATTCTTAGATAAATTTGTTCAAAAAGGCCTAAAAGAAAAATTAGAAAAACTAGTAGGTTCTAAATTCACAAGAATTACTCATCATGATGTTATAGACATACTAAAAAAAGCAGATGTAAAATGGGAATTTACTCCAGATTATTCTTCTGATATCGCAAAAGAACATGAAAGGTATATTACTGAATATTTTAATGGACCAGTATTTATAACAGATTGGCCAAAAGATATAAAAGCATGGTATATGAAAGTTAACCCAGATAATAAAACAGTTGCCGCAGTTGACCTAGAAGTCCCAGGAGCTGGAGAATTAATGGGTGGATCACAACGTGAAGAAGATTATGATAAATTAATCAAAAGATGTAGAGAAATGAATGTTGACTATGATACAGTTGATTGGTTCTGTAATCTAAGAAAATTTGGAGGATGTTACCACTCTGGATTTGGTATGGGATTTGAAAGATTGCTAATTTATCTAACAGGTGTAGAAAATATTAGAGATGTAATTCCATTCCCAAGAACACCAGGAAGCTGTGATTTTTAAAAAATTGTATAAAAATAAAAAAAGTGTAAAAAATACTACTGAGGAGGCAAATATGAAAAAGCTAATTTTAGTAGTATTTTCTTTATTATTAATTACTTGTGGTTGTGATAGTATGATGAATACCCCAACAAAAAGAGTAGAAGAATTTCTAAATAAATATCAACGACTTGATTCAGATGTTCTAACTCAATTAGATGAAGTAATAAAAAATGCAACATATACATTTAATGATACACAATCTACTTCATATAAAGAGCTTATGAAAAAACAATATAAAGATTTAACTTATACTATCAAAGAAGAATTAATTGATGGAAATAACGCAACAGTAACTGTTGAAATAGAAGTATATGATTATAATAAAGCCATTAATGACGCAGAAACATACTATAAAAACAATCCAAACGAATTTAAAAATTCTGATGGCGGAATAGATGAAGAAAAATACATGGATTATAAAATAAAGAAAATGGAAGCAGTTAAAGATAAAATAAAATATACACTTAATTTAACATTAACAAAAAAAGATAAAAAATGGGTACTAAATGATATATCTGAATCAGATAGACAAAAGCTTCATGGATTATATAATTCGTAATAAATGTAAACTATTGTAAAAAGAGACAAGAGAATATGTCTCTTTTTCTATAATATGATAAAATATAATTGGAGGGTAATATGGAATATAAAAGAGTACTTCTAAAATTAAGTGGAGAAGCAATAAAAAATAAAAGAGATGGAATAGTTGATTTTGATTATGTATTAAAAATATGTAAAAGTATTGCTTCTATAAAAGATAGGAAAACATCAGTCGCAATAGTTGTGGGTGGTGGAAACATATGGAGAGGAAGACAAAATTCCTATATTGATTCTTCATCATCAGATAAAATAGGAATATTAGGAACAAGTATAAATGCATTAATACTAAAGTCAGCATTTGATAAATTAGGAATAAAATCATGCCTATTTAATTCATTTGAAGCAAAAAATATAATGAAAAAAACACCAAACAATGAAGAACTTATTAAACTAAGTAGAGACAATATAATTATATTTGGTGGAGGAACAGGCAATGTGGGTTGTTCAACAGATACTGCATCTATATTAAATGCCATAAAATTAAAATCTGATTTAATTGTAAAACTAACAAATGTAGATGGAATATATAATAAAGATCCACACATCTATAATGATGCATTAAAATATAATGAAATAACATTTGAAGAAGCAATTAATAAAAATTTAAATGTAATGGACATTAACTCAATAAAATTAAGTAAAGAAAACAATATAAAAATACTAGTGACAAATATAAATAGTTTATTTGATATAGATAAAATGATAAGTACTAAAGCTTATAGTATTATAAAGTAACATCTACCACTAGGTAGTGTAAATAAAGGAGGAAATATGGAAAAACTTAAAGTTGTTCAATATGGATGTGGAAAGATGTCCAAATACACAATGAAATACGTACTTGATAATAATTGGGAAATAGTGGGTGCCGTTGATATTAACCCTAATGTGATAGGTCATGATATTGGTAGTGTTATTGGTATAGAAAATCAAGGAATAACTATAACAGATGCTGCTAAAGCAAAAGAATTACTATTATCTACTAAACCGGATATATGTATTGTTACTACAATGAGCTTAATGAAGGATGTAGAAGATATATTACTTTTATGTGCTAGTCTTGGAATTAATGCCATAACAACATGTGAAGAAGCATTCTATCCGTTTAATTCATGCCCAGAATTAACAAATAGAATTGATTCACTAGCAAAAGAAAATAATTGTACAATTACCGGAAGTGGATATCAAGATGCTTTCTGGGGAGGATTAATTACAACACTATGTGGCGCTACTCACAATATAACTAAAATTAAAGGTAGCTCATCATACAACGTAGAAGACTACGGAATAGCACTTGCTAAAGCACATGGCGCAGGATTAACTAAAGAAGAATTCGATCGTGAAGTGGCTTCAGCCGATAATATAAGTGATGAAGAAAGACAAAAACTAATTGATAATGGTGATTTCTTACCAAGTTATATGTGGAATGTTAATGGCTGGCTTTGTGATAAATTAGGATTAACTGTAAAAAGACAAACTCAAAAATGTATTCCAACAACATGTAGCCATGATATAACATCTTCTACATTAGGAATGACTGTAAAAAGTGGTATGGCAACAGGAATGAGCGCAGTAGTAACTACAACTACTGAAGAAGGAATAACTCTAGAAACAGAATGTGTTGGTAAAGTTTATGCAGAAGAAGATTGTGATAGAAATGATTGGACTATTGAAGGAGAACCAAATACAAATATGGTTATAACAAGACCTTCAACAGTTGAACTTACTTGCGCAACTATAGTAAATCGTATAGAAGATGTAATATCTGCAAGACCAGGTTTCGTCCCAACATCACAAATGAATGAATTAAAAAGCATTATTAAATAAATAAAATAAATAAACAAGGCTATCAATATATGGATATTTTTGATAAAACTTGTTTTTTTAAAAAAAAGTAAAAATAAAATTTGACCTTCCAGTTAACTGTAATGATAATCTCACTCTTGAAAAGGAGGAGATTATTTTGGGTTGTTGTAGTTGTAAATATCTTAATGAAAATAAAAAAGTGGAAGGTAGAGTAAATGGTAGTTTATATTATTGCTCTAAATTAAAAACATATGTAAATGGTGCTAGCGGTAGCTGTGATAACTACTGTATAGACCATGGAAGAAAAATATATACACGAGATGAAATATATGATGATGGAAAAAAATATTATAATGATACAACACCAGTAGGTTTTTATTTAGTAGTGTTAATAATATTAATAATACTAGGCTTATTTTTAGGAGTATTTAATTAACAATAATTTAGGAGGTGACTCATGTTATATAGAATAGGAGATTTTTCACAAAAAACAGGAATTCCAGTAAAAACCCTAAGGTATTATGATGAAATAAATTTATTTAAGCCATCTTACACCGAACGTTTTTCTGGATATAGATATTATGAAATAAATCAAATAAAGGATATTAAGTTAATTTCAAAACTAAAAGGACTTGACCTATCATTAGAGGAAATAAAACAATTTTTAGAAACTAAAGACATTAAAATAATACTTAACAAAAGAAAAAATTTTGAAGAAAAATTAGAAAGGATAGAAGAATTTATGAATGTAAAAGAAGATGCACCTATTTACAATATTGAAGAAGGTGACTATAGAAAATATATTGAAATTAATGGTATAAAACATTCTAGATGTGCACAAGCATTAGCTGTTAAGGATTTAAATGCTAAATATTTTATTGTATATAAAGATGATGAATTCTACACTGATTTCTGTATTTATAAAAAAGATAATTGGCTCACTCTTGATAAAAAGTACTTTTTTGAAGAGGAACTAATTGATTTAATAATTAGTTATATAAGTGTAGAAGTAAATTATGTTACAATTTATCTACCAATAGAAGATGATAAACTATATATGGTAATAAAAAATACATTTAAAAACATAGAAGAAACAGAATACATACAAGATAGATATAAATATAGGTGTTTAAAAATAAAACTAGAAGAAAATTAAATCTATATAACTAATTCAAATTAGAAGGAGTAAATATTAATGTTTAAAATTGCAAAATTAGAACAAGTAAGTAATGAAAAAGTTAGTATTAATTTTATTTTACAAGAAAAAAATAATTATGATAATTGTAAAAATATAAAAGATGAAAGATTTAAGACATTATCATTTAAGGTTTCAGGGAATAATTATTCAATTGAATTTAATCTAAATTGTAAATTAGAAAAACTATTAGAAATTCCAATGGAAGAAACAATAGATTTTAAAGAGTATTTATCAATTGGAGAAACTTTATTAAATATTAATGGAGTAAATTTTATAGAACCACAGATAAATATAAAAATCAGAAGATATCTAAAAAACCAATTTAGTATATTTTTAACTTTTAATACGGAATATAATTATGATAATATCGATTATAGTGGAATAGTAGAATTTACATTTAACTTAGATAATTATTTAAAAAAGTAAATAACAACTGACTATAAAAAATCAGGACTATAACAAGTCCTTTTTTCATATAATTTCTTAGGTGAGTAACTATATGAAAAAACTAGTACTTTTTTTATTGCTTGTAATTGTACCTCTAAAAACTTATGCATTAACTGATACTGCCAAATCAACAATCGCAATGGATATGGATAGTGGAAGAATATTATATGAAAAAAATGCTAACGAGCAAAGATTAATTGCTTCTATAACAAAGATTATGACCGCAACAGTCGCAATAGAAAACGGCAATTTAAATAAAGAAATAACAATAGGAGAAGAAGTGCTTAAGATGTATGGATCAAACATATATGTTGAATTAGGAGAAAAGATGACTCTTAAAAATCTCTTGTATGGATTATTACTTAGAAGTGGAAATGATGCAGCTGTAGTAATCGCAAATAATGTAGCTAAAGATGAAGAAAGTTTCGTAGAAATGATGAATAAAAAAGCAAAAGAATTAGGCATGAAAAACACAATATTTAGAAATAGTCATGGTCTAGATGAAGAAACAAAAAACTATTCAAGTGCGAAGGATATGGCAATACTATCAAGCTATGCAAATACATTACCTGTTTATAAAGAAATTTCTAAAACAAAAAAATGGACAGTGCAAAGTGATAAAAAAAGCTATGTATGGAATAATAGAAACAAATTACTTTATTCTTATAAATATGCAACTGGTGGTAAAACAGGATACACCCCAAAAGCAGGTAGAACTCTAGTAACAACTGCCTCAAAAGATAATTTAAATCTAACCATAGTAACATTAAATGATGCAAATGAATACCAAACACATGAATCATTATATAAATATTGCTTCAACAAGTACAAAAATTTTCTAATAGTAGACAAAGATAATTTCGACATAGATGATAATTTCTATAAAGGAAATTTATATATAAAAAAGTCATTTAGTTATCCTCTTACCAAAGAAGAAGAATCTCTTGTAAATATAGTAATAAAATTAGATAAATTGGATAATTATAAAAATAATGATCAAGTAGGAAGTGTAATAGTAAATTTAAAAGATAAAAAAATATTTGAAACAGAAGTATATGTAAAAAAAGATAAAAATAAAAAAGGAAATCTATTAAAAAGAATAATAAAGTTTTTAAAAAAACTATTTAAGTAAGCCTATTTTTAAATAATAAACTGTGTTATAATTCTACTAGGTGATTTAAGTGGAACGATTACAAAAAATAATTTCAAATAGTGGAATTGCATCTAGAAGAAAAGCAGAAGAATTAATTAAAGAGGGCAGAGTAAAAGTAGACGGAGTAGTAGTAACTGAATTAGGAACTAAGGTAAGTAAAAAAAATATAGTTGAAGTAGACAATGTAAAAATAGGAACTGAAGAAAAAGTTTATTACTTATTAAATAAACCAAGAGGAGTTGTAACTACTACTAGTGATGAACATGGTAGAAAAACAGTTGTTAGCTTAATTGAAACAGATAAAAGAATATATCCAGTGGGAAGATTAGATTATGATACTACCGGACTTATATTATTAACTAATGATGGAGAATTTACTAATAATATTACACATCCTAAAAATAAAATAGACAAAACATATGTTGCGAAAATTAATGGTATACTAACAATCGCAGATATTATGGCATTAAAAAAGGGTGTAATGATAGATAATTTTAAAACATCCCCTGCAAAAGTAAAAGTAAGAAAAATAGATAATAAAAATAAACATTCAATTGTAGAAATAACAATTCATGAAGGAAAAAATCATCAAGTAAAAAGAATGTTTGAATCTCTAGGGTATGAAGTGTTAAAGTTAAAAAGAGAAAGAATTGCATTTTTAACATTAAAGGGATTAACATCAGGAGATTATAGAATGCTTACACCAAAAGAGGTAAACCAACTATATGTATTATCTCAAAATGTAGGTAAATAATATTGGTAAGTATATTTTAATATTTGAATAGAAAAGAATGTTTTCATTAAAAAAAATATAGCACCACGCTATATTTATTCTTCTACACTGATTGCACCAGTTGGACAACTTTCGCTAGCATCAATAACTTCATCCTTATTAGATTCAGTAACTTCACCCTTAGCGCATGCTAGTCCATCATCTTCAAGAGCAAATACATCAGGTACAATTGCGGCACAAGCACCACAGCCAATGCATTGATCTTTATTAACTTTAGCTTTCATTATTTAAACACCTCAAAACAATTATATAATAAAAAAAAGATTAATACAATCAATGAATATAAATATCTTTTATATCTTTAAATTTTTACTAAAGTATGATAAAATGAAACAGAATAGAGGTGTGTATATGAGAAGAAGAACAGATAGGCACATTGAAGAATCAGGATCATCTCCTACAAGATTAAGCAGGATGTCTAAAAATAAATATCTATATGATGATATAAATAATGTAATTGGTTATGAAGAAATAACTGATTTTAATCCAGAGAATGGAATTGATTTATCTAATATAAGAAATACAAATAGTAGAGAAGAATATAAAAAATATAAAGACTATCAAGATATATTTGGTAAAACAGAAGAAAAAAAAGAAGAAGCTGTAGAGGAAGAAGAAAAGAAAATCTATGACATAAATAGTGTGTTAGAAGATGCTAAAAGAAACAGAAATAAATATGATGAGTTAGAAAAGAAAAGAAAATTAAAAGAAAATAAATATGCGACACTAGCAGATACTGCACAATTGAATTTAGAAAATGCTGAATCTCTAGAAAAAGCATCTGGAAATGACATAGATGAAAAAGAACTAACTGATTTGATTAACACAATAACTTCTCATAATTTACTAAAAGATATAAAAGATGCAGAATCATCAAATGATGAAAAAGAAGATGAAGCAGATCTATTATCCGATTTACTCGCAACACATGTTGATTTGAACTTAGAAGAAGGAATAGCTAGTGAATACCTTGCAAAAGAACATGAAGAAAGTGAAAAAGAAGAAAAAGAAATAGATAATTCTTTTTATACAAAATCAATGGATTTATCAGAACAAGACTTTGAATTTAGTGATGAAATAGAAGCAGAAAGAAAAGCCAAAATTAAAGTTATAATAATAATTGTAGTAATACTATTACTTATAGTTATTGGAGTAGTTACATTTTTATTTTTAAAACAAAAAGGGATTATTAAATAATTCTTTTTTTCTTTGTATTTTTAAAAATTTATATTATAATACGTTTGTACAAAGAGGTGAACTTATGTCAAAGGTTGTCTTAGTAACAGGCTCTAGTAAAGGACTAGGCAGTGAAATAATAAAAAAATATGCAAAAAATGGTTATAACGTAGTTATAAATTATAACAAGGATAAAATATCCGCAGAAGAATTAAAAGATTTTGTAGAAAAGAATTATAAAGTAGAAGCACTTGTTGTAAAAGCAGATGTTAGTGTAGAAGAAGAAGTAATTAATATGATATCTACTATAATAAAGAAATTTAACCAAATAGATGTAGTAGTAAATAATGCTGCAATAGAGTTATCTACAGAAATAAAAGAAAAGAATGCATCTTCCTTTAGAAAAGTATTAGATACAAATTTAATTGGAACTTTCCTAGTAAGTAAGTATGCATCAGTTGAAATGTTAAAAAGAGAATCTGGTAGTATTATTAATATTTCATCTAACAATGGAATAGATGCATTTGATCCTTACACAATGGAATATGATGCTTCTAAAGCTGCAGTAATAAATCTAACTAAAAACTTAGCTAAAGAATTTTCCCCATATATAAATGTAAATTGTGTGGCACCAGGTTGGATTAAAACAGAAAAAGTTATAAAATTAGATAAAGAATTAAATGGAATGCTTATAAAAGAAGAAAGTAAAAAAATATTACTTAAAAGATTCGCAGAAAAAGAAGAAATCGCAAATGTTGTATATTTCCTATCAAGTAAAGATGCAACTTATATAAATGGAACTATAATAAGAGTGGATGGTGGATATTAATGAATTATGAAATAAATGATGAATTTTTAAATATAGTAAATAAAGTAGATAATAAGATTAAACCAAAATTAGATGAGATAGACACATTATGTGAAAAGAATAGTCTAAAGGTATTAAATGCATTTAGAATAAATCATGTAAGTGAATCAGATTTTAATTCAACTACCGGATATGGTTATAATGATACAGGTCGTGATGTGGTAGAAAGAGTATATAGTTCTGTATTTGGCGCTGAAGATAGTCTTGTTAGAAACCAATTCATCTCTGGAACACATGCCCTAACAGTCGCACTTTTTGGGATATTAAGACCAAATGATATAATGCTATCTGTAAGTGGTAAGCCATATGATACATTAGATGAAGTAATTGGTATAAAAGAAAATGCAAGTTCATTAAAAAGTTTTGGAATAAAGTATGACCAAATAGAGTTAATAAATGATGACTTTGATTATGAAAAAATAAGAGAATATATTAGTAAAACACAAGTAAAAATAGTATATATACAACGTTCAAAAGGCTATTCAACAAGAAAAAGTATATCAGTAGAAAAATTAGAAAAATTAGTAAAACTTATAAGAGAAATAAATAAAGACCAAATAATAATGGTAGATAACTGTTACTGTGAATTTGTAGAAGAAAAAAGTCCAATAGAAGTAGGAGCAGATATAATAATAGGTTCACTAATTAAAAACCTTGGAGCAGGTATAGCATCAAATGGTGCGTACATTTCTGGTAAAAAGAAATATATTGAATTAATAGCGGAAAGATTAACAACACCAGGACAAGGTAAGGAAGTAGGACCAACGCTAGGAGCAAACAAAGAATTTTTAAAAGGAATGTTTTTTGCACCATCGGTTGTTGCATCAGCTTTGAAAACTGCCATATTTACAAGTGCCCTTTTAGAGGAGTTAGGATATAGAGTTGAACCTAGTTATAATGATAGAAGAGTAGATATAGTACAAAATATAATATTTAATGATCCAAATAAGTTAATTAAATATGCACAAGGAATACAAGCATATTCACCAATAGATTCAAATGTTTTACCAATACCAAGTGATATGCCAGGATACAATGACCAAATAATAATGGCCTCTGGTTCATTTACTCAAGGATCATCAATAGAACTATCTTGTGATGGACCACTTAGACCACCTTTTATCGCATATCAACAAGGCTCACTAACATATCAATATGGACACATTGCAGTTATGCATGCGGCAAGCAGTATCCAAGAATAAATATTACTAAAAAAGTAATATTTTTTCTGTTAACATAATATTATTTATTGTAAAGGAGAGAACTTTTATGATAAATAAACAAAATTTATGGTTTTTGACATTATTTAGTTTGATACTAGTATTAAGCGTATATTATGTAACAATGCCAAATGATTTACTGTTAACAAATAATGGTGCGGTAGGCTCTAAGAAAAATGAACAAACAAGCGTGTCAAAAGATACAAATACAGACACAACTAAAAATGAAGATACAAAAAAAGATGATATGAAATCTACAACTACAAAAGATAATAAAGATAATAAAGACACAAATACAACCACAAAAGATAATAAAGATAATAATACAACAGTCACAATAAAAGAAAGTGAAACACTAGAGGCATTAAGAGTAAGCTTAAATCAAGAACGAGAAGCAGAAAAGACAAAATTACAATCTCTTCTTACTAATAGTTCAGCTACTAGTGAAGAAAAAAATAATGCCTATGAGAAATTACAAGAAATAAATACTGTGACAAGTGAAGAGGCAACTCTAGAAAAAAAATTAAAAGAAAAATATAAAATGTCAGTATTCGTAAAAATAGAAAATAAAGAAATTACAGTAGTAGTTGATAATGATAAACATGATACAACACTTGCGAATAACATAATGAGAAGTGTACAAGAAAATTTTAAAGAAAAAAGATATATAACGGTACAATTTAAATAGCGCAAAGCTATTTTTTTGGTTAAACACCCTCAACTAAAATGTACTACAACATAGAATATTATGAGACAAAATATATAAAAGAGAGAGGGTTGAATTTATTAAAGGAATATTAACACTTCGTGAAAGAGAAGTTTTTGAACTTTTGATTCAAAATTACAGTACAAAAGAAATCGCATCGAAATTAAATATTAGTGAAAAGACCGTCAGAAATCATATATCAAATACAATGCAGAAACTTGGTGTAAAAGGAAGATCAGGAGCAGTAGTAGAATTATTAAGATTAAAGGAACTTTCGTTGTAATGAATAAATGTTAAGTATTTTCATATATATTTTATAGGTGATATAATGCTTAAACAAAAAGCTCTAAGGAAAATGCTTATTACTTCAATAACGGTCGTTATCCTTTTAATGATATATTTAATGCCAACTAATTCTAAAACATCTACAAATATATTAGATGTAGATAAAAAAATAGAATATACACAAAAAGATGTTGGATATATATATTTATTAAATGATAACGACCTATTAATTAGGGTAAATGTTTTATTAGATAGTAAAGAGTCCTTAGAAAATAGGGTAACATCAATTATAAATAATTTGTTAAATACAAATGTAGGACCTAAAAACTTAAAATCATTGCTTCCTAATAAAACAAAATTAGTTGATATAGATATAGATGATGATTACTTATCAGTTAGCTTTTCAAAGAACATATTAGAAATTGACAAATTGTATCAAGAAAAGTTAATAGAAGAAATTGCTTATTCAATATTTGATCTAAAAGAAATAAAAAAAATAAGCATATATGTAGAAGATGAAAATATAAATAAATATTTTAAAGACATCCCAGAAGTAATAACAAGAGATTTTGGAATAAATAAGAAATATGACATTAAAAGCTTTAAAAACATTCAAAAAGTAGTTGTATATTATATGGAAGAAATAGATAAAAACAAATATTTTGTTCCGGTCACAAGCTATATAAATGATGATGAGGAAAAAGTAAAAATAATAATTGAAAACCTATCAAGTAAATATATATATGAGCCCAATTTAATAAGTTTATTAAATAGTAATACAGAATTACTAAATTATGAGATAAATGATGATATAATGACACTAAACTTTAATAACAGTATTTTTATAAGTGATGGAAATGTGTTAGAGGAAGTAGTTTATACAATAAGTAACTCTGTATTTGATAATTATGATATAGATAAAATAATTTTTAATGTAGAAAATAAAACTATCAATGAGATAAAAAGGTAAAAACTTTTAAAAAAAGTAAAAAATGTATTGAATAATAAAAATTAATGGTGTATAATCTAGAATGTATCTTGATTATGTCCTGCTAGCTCAGCTGGATAGAGCAACGCCCTTCTAAGGCGTCGGTCGGGGGTTCGAATCTCTCGCAGGACACCATATGATAATAAAACGACTTTTAAAGTCGTTTTTATTTTTGCCTAAGCATGCATATAATTAAATGGTGAAGTCCATTGAAAAGAATAAAATTAAAGAAAAACACTAAATTAAAACGTATAAAAATATTTATAATAATTATTATAAGTGCCATCATATTTGCACTAGTACAAGTAGAATATGTAGCAAAAAAAGTTGAAAAAAAATTATTCACATTCGCAGAAATAGAAGTAAATAAATTATCAAAAGCAATAGTTAATCAAGCAGTAAATGATGTAATAGCTAATAAATTTGCTGATGAAGACTTATTTGAAATAGGAAAAAACTCTAATGATGATATTCAAATAGTAGACTTTAACCCCCAAAAAGTTAATTTAATATTAAACGCTATAAATGAAAATATAAACTCTTATTTTGAAAGGTTAGAAAATGGTGAAAAAGCTATATTAGATATAAAAAGAAACACTATAACAAATACTCTAATAAATACTAACAAAAAAGGGGTAGTATTTGAACTACCTATTGGTATGGTAAGCAATAATGCTTTTTTATCAAACCTAGGGCCAAAGATTCCTGTTAGGGTATCACTAAATGGAGAACTAGAGTCATGTATAAAAACAAGAGTAGAGAACTACGGGATAAATAATGCAGTTATAACGGTATATGCTTATATAGAAGTTAGTGAACAAATTCTACTTCCAATAACCAGTAAAAAAATAACAATAAAAAATGAAATTCCAATATCAATAAAAATGATGCAGGGGAATGTTCCTAATTACTATTTTAATGGATTAAATACAACCTCAGATATCAAAACCTTTTCAACAAAATAAAAACTATGTTATAATCAAGAAAAGAAGGTATGAAAATGAAAATATTACATTTAGGAAAAAATAACTATGAAATAGTAAAAAATAATAAAGATTGTATAGATGAGGAAGAATTAAAATCTCTATTTACTGAATATTTTGAAACATTTGACTATGTACTTGGAGATTATTCTTATGGAAGATTAAGATTAAAAGGATTTTATGAATCAAAAAATAAATTAACAAAAAAAATTAATGATATAAAGTATTTAGATGATTATCTAAAAGATTTTTGTGCGTGCCAATGTCCATATTTTTTAATAAAAAAACAAATAAATATTGAAAAAGTACAATAAATATATTAAAATGATACTAGAATATAGGTAGAATAAATAGGAGGAATATATTTTATGGATACAAAAAAAGAAATTATGTCAATTGTACAAGAAGATGGTTCAATTGATGAAGTTGAAGTGCTAGTTTCATTTGAATTTACTGATACTAAAAAAGCATATGTTGTGTATACAAAAAACGAAGTAGATGATAGAGGAAATATTACTGTTTATGCATCATCATTAATTGACGGTCCTAATGGAAAAAGATTAGGTGGAGTAGAAACAGATGAAGAATGGACTAGAATAAAAGAAGTCCTAAGAAAATTAGCAAAAGAAGGACAAGAATAGTTTAGAATGGAGGCGCTATTATGAATGGTAGCATAATAAATTTTGTAGAAACACCAAAAGAAGTGGGCGTAGACATATCATCAAAAAAGGCAAAATTGTCTTCTAGAAGCTTTGCACTTATTAAAAAAGCAGCCTCAAAAATAAGAAAAAGTTTAGCACAAAAAATGGAAGCACAAAAAGTGGAACTTGCTAAACAATATCAAGAGGCACATGAAGCAGTTAGAGCAGAAGCACAAAATCAAAATACTAAAAATAGAAATGAATATGATGGAGATAGATTACAAAGACTTACAAATGCATTAGGAAGTATTGGAGTAAAGTTAATCTTATCAGATTATGCAGCATCTAGGTTAAGCGTATATGGTCAACCAAAAGCAATAAAAATGCCAAACTTTTGGAGTAATATAAAGGATACATTATCAAATGCTCATATGGTAGACAGAGAATATAAAGATATTGGACGTGCATTTAAATATGGTGGAAGTGAAAGAGGAATCGAAGGTTTAGACAGCATGTATAAGATGATGAATGAATCTAAAAACATTCAAAATCCAGAAAAAAGGGAAGCACCGGTACAAAAACCAGTGCAACCTAAAGTACCAGAACAACCAAAATCAGGAATCAATATTGATGATTATCTTAAAAATTTTGCTCCACAACAACCAAGCATTGAAGCTGCAAATAAAGAAGTAGATGCTCGATTAGCAGAAACAGAAGCTGGCATAAATGATAGATTTTCACAAATGATGTCAAATCTTGGAGGAAATGAACATGAACAAGTTGTACAACCAGTTGAAACACCACAAATAGAAAAACCTGTAAACCAAGCATTTATTCCTTCAGAGGCTAAAAAGGAAGAACCAAATAGATCAGAACTTAATGCTAAAGTAGCAAATGTATTTGAGAGTTTACTAGAAAAAAAAGTTCAAGAAGAAGCAAAAGCTTCAAATAGTGAACCAGTTACCACTTCAACAACTGCTACAACTAACAAATCAGAAGAAAATTTAGATAGAGAAGCACTAATGCAAGACTTGATAAATAGGTATGGTATAAATCAAAGTGTTGCTGCAACACCATCGGTTGTGCCAACACAAAAAGCCGATACAAAGGTTTCAACACAACCTTCAATACAATATCGTAACTCTACAATAGGGGAGATTTATACTTCTGAACCAAAGCCTGAAGTACAAGAGGTAACAAAAAATAAAGCTTCAGATGATTCAAAAGAAGAAACTCGTGAAGAAATGATAAAAAGAATCTATGTAGAACAGACAATGAAAGAGTTTGATGAAAAAATGAAGGCACAAGCAGAAGCTAAAAAATACAAAGACTTGGCTAATAGTTTAGAAGAAAAAGTAAAACAATTAGAAGAGCAATTAGCAAAATCTGAACCTAATCCAAACTTTGTAGGAGTTAATCCACGTACCAGATAATAGCATTTAAGAATTAAGATTGAATTCAACTTAATTCTTTTTTTTCTGTGCAAGCATATACTTAAGTGTGATACTATGAAAAAATATATAGAATACTTTTATGATGTAGAACTACAAAAAATAATTAATGTAGGAGATAATTACTTCTTTAACATTAATGGAATTAATTACTGTTTATATGAAGTAAAAGGGGAGATTAATAGAGTCAATATAGAGACCATATTGAGACTAACTTCATTTATGTACGAATTCCATAATGTCATTCTAACAAAAGATAATCAGATTTTCTGCGTTGTAGAGGGTAAAAAATATTCACTTTTGAAGATAAATTTAAAGTCAAACAGAATAATAAACTTAAATGATCTACTTAGATTTAAAAATTACACAATAAATATGTCTAAAAAAGCATATACACCAAATTGGATAGATTTATGGAGTAGAAAGATTGATTATTTAGAATACTACATTAATAATAAAGATAATTTAAAAAGTGAAATAAAAGGTATATTATACTATTTTATAGGACTAGGAGAAAATGCAATTAAGTATATAAAAGACAGTCTAAAAACAAGCGGATTTAATCAAAACAAAATAGTATTATCTCATTATAGAGTTGATTCTGATAGTACGTTATATAGCCTATATAACCCATTTAATTTAATGCTAGACTATTCAGTAAGAGATATCGCAGAATATATAAAATCAATGTTCTATAGTGATAAAATAGACTATATTGAGATAGAAAACTTAGTAAATAAAAATATATTATCAGAAATGGAATATAAATTATTATTTGGAAGACTATTATTTCCTACCTTCTTTTTTGATATGTTTGATAAATACGAAGACAATAAATTGGATAACAAAAAATTAATTTCTATATACAACAAGACAACAGAGTATGAAACGTTTTTACACAATGTATATTTAATAATAAAAAAAAGAAACAACATTATAAGTGTTCCATGGTTAAATAAATAATTAATCTTCAATTTGAACAACGCTTTTAACCTCAGGTATTTCATTAATAAGCATTGCTTCAATTCCATCTTTTAAAGTGAAGTCAATCATCGCACAATGGCTACAAGCACCAAGCATTTTAATATATACAATTCCATCTTCATATTTAACAAATTCCAAATTACCACCATCCGCAATTAGATATGGTCTAATATCATCAATAATATTTTTAATTTTTTCTTCTGTTTTCAAAATAATCACCAAGAAAATTATACAATGAATTAATTCTATAGTAAAGAAATTTGCTAAAAATTAAATCGTTTGGTATAATACCTATGAAGGTGTATAAAATGAAATATGAAAATGGAAAAATTATAAAAGGATGTGTAACGGGAATTGAAAGCTATGGTATATTCATGAGTTTTGATGAATATTATAGTGGATTAATTCACATATCAGAAATTTCAAATAACTTTGTTAGAAATGTTAATGATTATGTTAATATTGGTGAAACAATAAGAGTAAAAATAATAGATACTGATCATGAAAATTGCCAATTAAAATTAAGTATAAAAGATATAAATTATCGTATAAATAATAAAAGAAGAACAAAAATTGTTGAAACAGGCACTGGATTTTATTGCTTAAAAGAAAATCTAGATAGGTGGATTGAAGAAAAAAAACAAGAAAAATAAAATAAATTAAAAAAATAAGTTGACAAAGCCTTTTGGAAATGTTATAGTTTTATTTGTCAATGCGATGTTAATGGGCGATTAGCTCAGTTGGTTAGAGCACTTGCCTTACAAGCAAGGGGTCATAGGTTCGAGTCCTATATCGCCCACCATTAAGTGCCGAAATAGCTCAATTGGTAGAGCAACTGATTTGTAATCAGTAGGTTACGGGTTCAAGTCCTGTTTTCGGCACCATTTTTGTGGAGAGGTAGCGAAGTGGCTAAACGCGGCAGACTGTAAATCTGTTCCATTTGGTTCGATGGTTCGAATCCATCTCTCTCCACCACGTATTTTGCCTCGTAGCCAAGCGGTAAGGCACGAGACTTTGACTCTCGCATGCGCTAGTTCGAATCTAGCCGAGGCAGCCATTTATTGTTCCGCTAGCTCAGTCGGTAGAGCATTTGACTTTTAATCAAAGGGTCTGGAGTTCGAATCTCCAGCGGGACACCATTTTTGATGTAAACTGCGTAAGCAGTTTTTTTCTTGCAAAAAAACTATCTTTTTGTTGGTTATAAGTAATTGAAAATAATATTTACTGATGATACAATTAAAATGGTGGTGATAATATGAAAAGAAAAATAAAATTAAAGCAAGTGATAATATTATTGCTACTAGTATTTATGTGCATATTTGCACTTTCAAATTACAAAAACTATAAATTACTAAAAAATGGTTATAGTATAAATGAAGTAAAGGAAATAAATAAAAATTTAATCAGTGACGATATAAAATCTTTAATAAAAAGAAATTATACAAAAGATGTAATTAGAATAATAGAAAGTCAAAAATTTAAACCAACAAATTTCAATAACTATCTAAAATTACTTGATGAATTAGGTAATTATAATGATAAAATAATAGATATCGTAAATGAAAAGTATTATAAAAGGACTCTATCTAAAAGATATATAAATTACTATAAAAATAACAAAGATATAACATCAAGGCAAATAGTCGAAGATGTTAATTGTAATTTAGATTATGAATATTATAAAGTGGATTATAAAGTTGATTTAACTAAAAAATATCAAGTTCTAGTTAATAAGTTTTATAAATTAGATAAAGAATATATCCCAAATAATCTAGTTAAAATAGATAAAAAATATGGTAGAGAAAGACAAGTCGAAAAAAGAGTATATGAAGCCTTTATTGAAATGTATAACGCAATCGAAAAAGAAGGTATGGGTATATATATAACTTCTCCATATAGAAGCTATAGCTATCAAAAAAGTTTATACAATAATTATGTAAAAGATAATGGCACTGAAAAAGCAGATACATTCTCAGCAAGAGCAGGCTATTCAGAACATCAAACAGCGCTAGCAATAGATATTGCAGCTAAGGGCTCAATGTATACAAAGTTTGCTACAACAAAAGAATTTGAGTGGATGTTAAAAAACTGTTATAAATATGGATTTATATTAAGATATCCAAAAGACAAAGAAAGACAAACAGGTTATATGTTTGAATCATGGCATTATAGATATGTTGGCAAGAAAATAGCAAAATATATACATGATAATGGAATAACTTATGATGAATATTATGAATATTTTATAAAATAAAGAGTATATTTATAAAAAAGTAATAAAAAATAGTAAAAAAACATAAAAAAGTACTTGATAATTAAATTTATTTAATGTATAATCAAGTAGTCACTTGAAAAAAGTGATGAAAATGTGCCTGAGTGGCGGAATAGGTAGACGCACAGGACTTAAAATCCTGCGAGATTCAACCCTCGTGTCGGTTCAAGTCCGACCTTAGGCACCATTTTGGAGGAATACCCAAGTCTGGTTGAAGGGACCGGTCTTGAAAACCGGAAGGTCGTGCAAGCGGCGCAGGGGTTCGAATCCCTTTTCCTCCGCCAATTTGATTTATATCGCGGGATGGAGCAGTTCGGTAGCTCGTTGGGCTCATAACCCAAAGGTCAGAGGTTCAAATCCTCTTCCCGCAACCAATGGTCTCGTGGTGCAGTGGCTAACACGTCTGCCTGTCACGCAGAAGATCGCGGGTTCAATCCCCGTCGAGACCGCCATTTTTTTTGGCTCTGTAGCTCAGTCGGTAGAGCAAGGGACTGAAAATCCCTGTGTCGATGGTTCGATTCCATTCGGAGCCACCATTAAATTGTTATCTAAGAGGAGTTTTCCTTTTATATGATTGCACCCATAGCTCAATTGGATAGAGCGTTTGACTACGGATCAAAAGGTTATGGGTTCGACTCCTATTGGGTGCACCATAATTCGGGAAATGGCTCAACTTGGTAGAGCACTTGGTTTGGGACCAAGGGGTTGCAGGTTCAAATCCTGTTTTCCCGACCAGTTAGAAATGAACGTTGATTACTCAACGTTTTTATTTTTGAATTTATTTTGAATTAAATTTACATACAAATAACTAAGTGATATAATATACTAAATTATTAGTTCCATTAAGAAAGGAAGTGCCATATGATTAATAAGATAATAGAAGAACTATTCAAAAAAAATGGAATAGAAGATATAAAAGTTTCTAAATCTAATAGACCTGATTTATGTGATTATCAATCTAATGATATATTTAAAATTGCAAAAAAAGAAGGGAAATCTCCAATAGAAGTTGGTAAAGAAGTAGAACTAAAAATTAATGATATAAAAAACTTTAATGACTATTTTGAAAGCGTACAATTTGTAGCACCTGGCTTTTTAAATATAAAGATAAATAACAACTTTATCTGCAATGTATTAAGAAAAATGAGTAACGATAACAAATTTAATATTCAATTACCGGAAAAAAGTGAAACATTTGTTGTCGATTATTGTGGCGCCAATGTAGCGAAGCCATTGCATGTTGGTCATATGAGAACCACAATAGTTGGAGAAAGTATCGCAAGAATAATTAGATTTATGGGACATAAAACTATTTGCGACGTACACCTAGGTGATTATGGGCTTCAAATAGGTGAAGTAATATATGCAATATTAGAAGATAAAATACCACTAGAAGATATAGATATAAATTACTTAGATGTAGCTTATCCAAAGATGAGCGCACGTTGTAAGGAAGATGAAAAATTAAAAGAAGAATGTGCAAGAATAACAAAAGAATTACAAGATGGAAATGAAGAATATAGAAAACTATGGAAAAAAATATTAGATGTTAGTGTTGAAGACATAAAGAAAAATTGCAATTACTTAGGAGCAAAATTTGATTATTGGTATGGTGAAAGTGATGCATATCCATATATTCCAAAAATAGAGAAAATACTTAATGAAAAAGGGCTTTTAAGGCAAAGTGAAGGCGCTTTGGTAGTAGATGTAGAAGAACCTACTGATAAAAAAGAAATACCGCCACTACTATTTAAAAAGAGTAATGGAGCTTATTTATATGCTTCTACCGATTTAGCATGTCTACTACAAAGAAAAGAAGATTTCAATCCAGATCATGTACTTTATGTTACTGATTTAAGACAAGCACTACATTTTGAACAGGTTTTTAGAACAATAGAAAAATGTGGAATATTTAAAAGAACACAACTAGAACATTTAGGTTATGGTACAGTAAACGGATTAGATGGTAAACCATTTAAAACAAGAGAAGGAACAGCGCCTAAATTAGAAAGTCTATATAATGACATAAAAGAAATATTCATATCAAAAAAAGAAGAAAATAAAAATCTATCAAACGAAGATTTAGATAAAATAGTAAACTCAATATTAAAATATGGCGATCTACAAAACTCAAAAGAAAAAGACTATATATTTAATATAGAAAAATTCTCAGATACAATAGGAAAAACAGGTCCATACATACTTTATACATACTTACGTGTTAATAAAATACTTAAAGATAATTGTTATACACAAAAAGATTTAAGCAGTAAAATTTATAATGAATCAGACAGAAACTTAAGAATGAAATTATTTGATGTAGAGGATTACATATATTTAGCATATAATAATAGAAATCCATTCTATCTAGCCGATTATGTATATGATTTATGCTTATTGGTTAATAACTTTTATCAAAATAACAATATATCTAATTTGACTGATGAAGAAAACAAAAATGATTGGTTATATGTATTGAATTTATCAAATAGAATAATTAAAGAAGTGTTAGATTTATTGGTAATACAAATACCAAGTAAAATGTAAAATCAGGCGATATCATAAAAAGATATCGCTTTAACTTTAAATATAATATGGAAAAATTATAATAAATATGATATCTTTAATAAAGAAAAGCACTAAAAGGAGATGATAGTGTGTTACTTGCTAAAAATTGGAAAGATTATGAATTACTTGATTGTGGTAATGGGGAAAAATTAGAAAGATGGGGTAATGTTATATTACTAAGACCAGATCCACAAATAATATGGAATAATACAAATTTATTAGAAAAATATAATAATATAGATGCAGTATATCATAGAAGTAATAAAGGTGGAGGCTACTGGGAAAATTTAAAGAATCCACCAAAAAGTTGGAAAATTAATTATAAAAACTTAGTATTCAATATTAAGCAGATGGGATTTAAACATACAGGATTATTTCCAGAACAAGCCGTAAATTGGGATTTTATAATTGATAAAATATCTAATGCAGGAAGAAATATAAAGATGTTAAATCTATTTGGATATACTGGTGCAGCTAGTGTTGCCGCCCTAAGTGCAGGTGCAAGTGTAGTTCATGTTGATTCATCACGTGGAATGGTGGATTGGTGCAAAGAAAACGTAAAATCAAGTGGATTTGAATCAAGACCAATAAGATATATTGTAGATGATGTAGTAAAATTCGTTAAGCGAGAAATTAGACGTGGCAATAAATATGATGCAATAATAATGGATCCACCTAGTTATGGTAGGGGAGCAAATGGTGAAGTTTGGGATATAGAAAAAGATTTATACAATCTAGTAGAACTTTGCAGCGAATTATTAACAGAAGAACCACTATTTGTAATAATAAATACATATACAACAGGACTATCAAAAGAAGTATTTACTAATGTTCTTAAATCAACTATAGGAAAAAATCATACAGGTAAAATATACTCAGAAGAAATAGCTATTCCAATTAAAAATAGTGATTTAGTGCTTCCTTGTGGAGTATGTAGTAGGTATTATAATGAATAAGTTAAATGTTTTATATGAAGATAATCACATAATAGTTGCAGTAAAACCAGCAAATATTCCTTCACAAGCAGATATAAGTGGAGATATTGATATGCTTACAATGGTTAAAGAATATGTAAAAAAGAAATATAATAAACCAGGTAATGTATATATAGGACTAGTCCAAAGATTAGATAGACCAGTAAGTGGAATAATGGTTTTCGCAAGGACATCAAAAGCGGCCTCACGACTTACCAATGAAATAAAAGAGCATAAAGTAAAAAAAACATACCTTGCAGTAGTAAGAGGACTTTTTAATAAAAAAAATGGAAGTCTTGTAAACTATATTGTAAAGCAAAACGACAATTCTAGTAAAATTACGACAAAAGATAAAGGGAAAATAGCAAAGCTTAAATATGAAGTAATAAGCGAAAATAAGGAGAAAAAATTATCACTTGTTAGAGTAAATTTAGAAACAGGTAGACACCATCAAATAAGAGTTCAATTTGCAAATATTGATCACCCATTATACGGAGACCAAAGATATGGTATAAGAGACAATAAACAGATTGCACTCTTATCCTATAAGCTAGAATTTGAACACCCGGTAAAAAAAGAAGTAATGACTTTTGAAATTTCTCCACCAAATTCAGAGCCATGGAAAACGTTAAATTGTGTAAAGTAAAAATGTAAAGATGAAAAGAATTGATTTTTTCGTCTTTTTTTGTTATCATTGAAATAGAATAGAAGAGGAGATGGACTAAGAATGAAAATTTTAGAATTCATGAGTTTTAATCCTGGATGGTTTTTAACTTTACCTGGGATTTTGATAACAAGCGGAGTAATACTTTTATTAATAGCATTAATACTTTTATTAACTTCAGCAAAAAAAGAAGAGGAAGAAGAAAATGTCTCTCCAGTAAATAGCTTTACTACTCCTAATGTAGAAACACCAGTAGCGCCAGAGCCAGTACAAATAAATGTACCACAAGCGCCTGCACAAGAAGAAATTAAGCCAATCATTGCAGAACAACCTACAATACAACCTGCGCAAAGCAATGCTGAACCACAAATAGCACAACACTCACCAATGACTAGTAATATAGGAGCTGGAATATTAGATATTGCAAATAATAATACTAAACCAGTAGTAGAAGAGGTAGCAATGCCTACTAAAACAGAAACACCAGGCGTACTTAATATAGGGGAAAGCATAGTACCAGGACAAACTCAATCAGAAGAAATACCAAGTATTAACATTAATAATGTTGTTCCACCTGCTGAAACACCAGTAATAAATCCTACACCAGTTGTAAATGCTACACCTGTAGTACCACAAGCACCTGTACAAGAAGAGGTTAAGCCAGTTATTACTACAGAACCAGTTCAACCTGTATCAATATATGGTGGGGTAAGTCCAACAATTGATATAAAGAAGGAAAACTTACAACAAGAAAAGACTGTAATATATGGTGGTGCAGACCCACTTGAGAATACAGCACCAATTCCTACAGTTGCACATCCTGCATATTCAACTGTTATTCCTACACCACAGCCAGTAACTCCAAAAGTTAATGAAGCTAAATTGGTTGACCCAATTGCAACACCAGAAGTGGTTGAAGAAGCAGCTATTGTTGATACGACTACTAATGATACAATACCTGCAACACCACACATAACTCAAGACGTAGAAACACTAGAATTATAAGAACAGAAATGTTCTTTTTTTATTGAAAAAAAAGTCGACAAAAACACAATTTTTGTTAATTAAATGATTTACATTAGACTGTAACATGTGCTATAATTAGTGAGAATAGGATTGGTCACAATCTATTTGAAGCAAGAGACAAGGTCTCATAAAAGAAGGAGGAAAAGTAATGGAAAGCGAAAGAAAGAGTAAAGGTATTATAATTGGTGTGCTATGCGCAGTAATAGTATTTATGAGCATAGGTTTCGCTGCATTATCATCTCAATTAACAATTAATGCTAATGCAACAATAAGCGATACATGGAATGTTCAAATTACTAATATCGTTAAAAAAGAAGGCTCTGCTGGAGTAACTGAAACTGCTGCACCAACATTTACCGCTACTACTGCTAACTTCAATGTTTCATTAAAAGAACCAGGAGACTATGCTGTTTATACTGTAACAGTAAAAAATACTGGTAGCCTTGATGCAGTTCTTACTAAAATAACTGAAACTGAAGGAGAAGGTGGATCAGCTGCTATTAAATATACAGTTACACCAGCTGCAGGAAGCGAACAAGGTTCTGACTTAGCAAAAGAAACTGGTACTCATACTTTTGACGTAAAAGTTGAATATGATGCTACTGCCACTGGTGAACACGCACCAACTGCTGGAGCTTCAAAAAGCTTAACTGTAGTATTAGATTACAATCAAAAAACTGCTTAGTTTAATAATTTAAACTTAGTAAAAAATAGGTCTTTGAACTTATTTTAATTTGTTAGGAGGACAAGATGCGTAAGGTTAATAGTAAAAGTATTATTGTTATAGCAACAATTATATCTTATTTAATTTTATCTTGTCTTCTCCTAATAAATAAATTTAGTAATACTTACAATAGTATAATAAATCCCATGTTTTGGATTTTGCTTGCTGTAGTATGTTTTATTTTATTTAGGAATGAATATGTTAATAAAAAATTTAGACTTGATATCTTACAGACAGTAATTATAACGGTAGTAGGATATTTTATATTTTATTATATATTAGGATTTATTGTTGGATTCCAAGATACACCTTATTCTAGTGGAATTAAGGCAATATTTAAAAATATTTGGAATTTTGGAATAATAATAATTTTCCAAGAATATGTAAGACAAGTTTTAGTTAATAGAAGTGGAAGAAGTAAAGCTCTAATAGTTATAATAACAATACTATTTACATTTGTAGATATTACAAGAATACTAACTATATCAAAAATTGATAGTGGTGCGAAATTATTTCAAACTTTCGTTATAACTATTAACCCTGCAATAGCAAGAAGTATGCTTTTAACATATCTAACATATAAAGCTGATTTCTTACCATCGCTAGCATATAAAATTCCGCTAATAATATATTCTTTTATAGTTCCTTTTATACCAAACCTAAACTGGTTTTTATTAGGAGTAATTGACTTGCTTTTACCATTTGTAGTTTTTGCAAGAGTATATAGACTACTATATAAAAGGGAAAAAGTAGAAACAAATAGAAAGAAATATAAAGGAATGTTAGCATATACTCCAATATTTATAGTACTGATTATCTTAGTAATACTTGTATCCGGAGCATTTAAATACCAATTGATTGCAATTGCATCTAACTCTATGAACCCTGCATTCTATAGGGGAGATGCTGTAATATTAAAAAAGGTAGATAAAGAGGAAAGGAAAAATATAAAAGTAGGAGAAGTAATTGTATATAATTCTGATGGAGCATATATCGTACATAGAGTCATTGAAAAGAAAGAAACAATGACGGGTGCATATCTTTATAAAACTAAAGGTGATAATAATAATGCACCAGATACTAAGCTAGTAGAAGCTAGCCAAATAGTTGGAAAGTTTACAATAGGAATTAAATACATAGGTTATCCAACAGTAATGCTACAAGAAGCATTAGCAAGAAGATAAAAAGGAGGTGGCGATATTCATGCAGAAAAAGACTGTCGTTAAGCATAAATTTAAAACGTATTTTATATCGTTTTTAGCAATATTTTTAATGATTACTTCGTTTTTTCTAATATATTCGTCACTAAACATTAAAACTAGTTCAAATGTTGCTTTGTTAACTTATTCAGAAAAAAGTAACTTAGATTATAAAGTATACTTAAAGAAAAATGATTATTTTAAGGAAAAATATTTACCAAAAAATAAACAGTATATCGCGTCAATTATAGATTATATAGATGTCTTCTATGATTATACATTTTCTTCATCTAAACATATTGATGCTAAATATAAGTATAAAGTAGTTGCTAAAATAAATGCTCAATACAAAGTTGATACCAACAGTATTAAACAAGTATGGCAAGATGAATATGTATTGTCAGAAGGAAAAGAATTAGAAATAAAAGACAAAAACACATTTACAATATCAGAAAATGTTAAAATTGACTATGATAAATATAATCAAATAATTAATAACTTTAAAAAAGATTACATGTTATCAGTAACATCTGATTTAACAGTTTCATTACTAATTGAAGTAGATGGCAAATATGTACCTGCCGATAAAGTATTTGATATAGATGCTGATATAAATCTTACAATTCCGTTGTCAGAACAAACTATCAACATCAAGATGGATTACAAAGATATAAACAACAGTCAAATAGTAAGTGTACAAAAACTTTCAAGATTTAGTAATATTCCATTTTTCATATTAGGACTTATTACTTCAGTTGCATCAATAATAACAATTACAGTAGTAGTAAAAAGAATAATGAAGGAAGATAAAAAACAATCAAAATATATAAAAAGATTAAAAAAGATTTTACACGACTATGGAGATATAATTGTTGAGGTAAAAAATCCACCAGATATTCCAAAAGATAAATCAAGTGAAGTTATGAGTTTTGCTGAACTTGTAAATGCACAACTTGAAGTAAGATCTCCAATTATCTTCTCTGAAAAATCAACCAACGAAATAGGTCAATTTGTTCTATTTGATAAAGAGCATGCTTATTACTACTTGCTTAAATCAGATGAATTAGACAGAAATAAAAAATAGTTAAAGAGGCCAATGGCTTCTTTTAATTTGCATATCTTTGTGATATAATACAAATATAATAGGATAGAAAGGAAAGACATTAGTCTGTTTGGCATAAATATGAAAAAGACCCCATTAAAGATAATTACAGTATTAGTGATAATGATAATTTTTTCAATGACACTAGGTTATTCAGTACTTGTTCAAAAACTAGAAATCATGGGAAATGCTACTATTGATTCAACAGATTATTTAATAGAAATAACTTCAATTACAGTTTTAAAAAAAGAAGGAGAAGCATATCAGAATGCTAATCCAACATTTAATAAAACAGAAGGAACAATGTATTCATCTATTCCAAATACATCATCAGGAATAATATATAAAATAACAATAAAAAATAAAGGACTAACAAGTGGAGTATTAGATTATACATTTGTAAGTACAGATAATTCAAATATAAAATATAAAATAGGTGGAATAAATAATGGGGATATAATAGCCGCAGGAGAAAGCGCAGAGGTAACAGTAGAATTTGAAGCATGGGATGATGTAAAGAATATAACTAATGCACAAGTATCAAGTATAATAGATTTTGAATTTATTCCATATAGTGACTCATATTCACAAGCATGTACATTACAATGGGATGGAACTTCATCTCAAAAACCATCAAAGAAAACTATATATGGAGTAGAATATTATCAAATAAGCAATGCAAATGAATTGAATTGGTTTGCAAATACAGTAAATAGTGGAAGAAAAGATATAAATGCAATTCTAACTAAGAATATATGTCTTAATTCAAAAGCTCTAGCTCAAATAGGAACAGAAGGATATAATGGAATATTTGATGGTCAAAATAGAACTATACAAGGGTTCTATCTTTTTAGACAATATATATTAGAAGAAATAACAACAACTTTTTATACTGGATTATTTAGAAAAAATAATGGAAATATTAAAAATCTTAATTTAACGGGAGATATATATAATAGTTTATCCATTAATCCGGGAACTGCTAGAGAATATAGAATTTATTCAAACGATGGTACAATTGTTTCTGAAAATTATGGAAAAATTTCAAATTGCTCTTATTCAGGCAAAATGACAGGCCACTATGAAGTAAGATCAAATTGTTACGCATTTATATTAAGAGGTGATTTTAGTTCTGGAGGATTAGTAGGAATTAATGAAGGCATAATAACAGGAAGTTATACTAACGCAGCAACAGAATTCAATGTAACAAACACCAAAAACGCTTGTAATTATAGTTCGTATAACAAAACTCACTCTGGAGGAATTGTAGGAACAAACAGTGGATATATTTCAGACACATATTTTAATGGAACAATTAATAGTACAAACCGCGTAAGAGCGTTAGAAAGTTATTCATATTATCGCCTGGGAGGAATAGTTGGAAGTCTAGATTCAGGCGTTGTAAAAAATTCATATAATTCAGGAAAAATAACATATTCGTCAGTGATAGAAAAAGCTGGAGATATACAAGAAGAATTATTAGGAGGAGCAATAGGAAATTCTACAGGTACATTAACCAATGTATATTATTTAGATAGTGTAGGTTATAGTGGCGCAGGAACCTCAGTAAGTGCAAATGATTTATCTAATTTAAATATCTCACTAGGAAATTATTATAACAAAGATAGTAAAACACAAAATGGAGGATATCCAATACTTAAATGGCAAAGATAATTTAAAAAAACTGTAATTGTACAGTTTTTTTTAACAATAAAAAAGCAATCATTAAGATTGCAAATAAATATTATTTAGTAAAATTCATTTGATTAAATATATTGGTGTCATAAAATTCCGCAACAGTTATTCCAAAAACCTTACATATTTTATATATGTTTTTAGAACTAGGATTTTCTACTTTATTATTTAGTAATGCAAAAAGGGTTGCTACTGGTACAGTGGAAAGTTCTGATAACTTATTTGGAGTAATATGATTTTTCTCACATAATTCTAATATTCTATTGATTGTTGCTTGAGTAAAAGACATATCACAAGCCTCCTTTGTCTAAATGCAATTATATCAAAAGATTAATAAAAATATCTCTTGAAATCAAAAAACTTTTCCGAAAACAATAAAAAGTATAATAAAATTGTATCAGTATTATTCGATTCATACATTGATGTTAATTAATCAAAGTAGCCAACTCTTGATAAAAGTATGGAGTATGACTATGGATAAAAATAGAATTAATTTTAACAGCAAAGAATATAATGAAAATAAAATAAATATATATTTTTATACAAAAGAAGTTCATAAAAAAAGTAAAGAAAATATTAATAATTTACATTAAATCTAATAAAAACATATCAGTATTAATAGGGGATTCTTATCAACCAATGGCAATTATTACTAATTCTATTTTAGAAAGTGTTGGTTGCAAAACAACCATTGTTCCTAATGGAAATTCATTAATTCAAGAATTTAAAGAAAATCCTAATGGTTATGATGCCATTATAACAAATAATACCTATTCAAATGGCGATACAGGAAAGAAAATTTTGCAGCTAGCAAAAAAATTAGAAAAGATATAAAAGTTATCGTATTAACAACAGAAAAAAATAAAGCAAAGCATTTTATTAACATAATAGGCTTTGATGGATGTTTAGAAAGACCTTTAGATCAAAAAAAAGCTATATCCATTTTAACTGCATTAATACCAGAGTTAAAATTTAATAAAACAGAACCAATATATTTTACATATAAAAATAAGAATAAAAAGAAGAACCAAAAGAAGTTGTTTATTACTGTGAAGATGGTTATAAATTAGAAGGAACTAAATGTACTAAAACAATAAGCAAAACCGCTGAAATAGTTAAATCATGTAGTTCACCTTATAATTTAGCCGTTGGGAATAAATGTGTTAATATCAACGATAAAAAACCACTAGTAAGAGCATGTAAAGAGTATAATGGATATGATTGGGATATTGTGCCAAATGCTCCTGTTTGTTATTATAATAAAATGAGTCATGGTAATAGCCTAGAGGATTGTAGAAGACAACATCCAAAAGCAAGTGAAGTAAGATATTATAAGGGCATGTGTTATCTGCTTCAAAAAGGAGCCGATTATGTTATTTATTCATTCCCAGCCGGATATACAAGCTTTAGACCAACCCAAACAAGTAATCCTGTATGTGGGAAGTCTGTAGATGCTAAAAAAACTTATAGTTGTGAAAGTAGATATAGATTAGCAGGTAAAAATTGTTTAAAAGAAATAGTTGTTGATGCTAAGAAAAAATAATTAATTAAGAATCTACAAGTTTTATGTAGATTCTTTTTTTTGGACAAATTATTCTATATTTATAAAAGTTAAAGCATAAAATAGGAGTGAGTTGACTTTTCCGATTTCAAAAGATATAATAAAATTATCTAGTAAATAGTAATTATTTCGGAGGCTTACAATGAATGCATTAAAGAAAAATATAAATATATTATTTAAAGGAATTTACGCAGGAATGATGATTGGAATAGGTGGAACAGTTTATTTAAGCGTCTCCAATTCAATAATAGGCGCTATATTTTTCTCAGTAGGACTACTTACAATATGTATATATAAAATGAACCTATATACAGGAATGATAGGCTATATTATAGAAAACAAATTAAATTATATTGTGACTTTACTTTTAACTTTAATTGGCAATTTTATAGGTACAATGATTACATCTTTATTAGTACTTAATACAAGAATTGCAAATCTAAGTGTAAGAGCAAAAGAAATATCTTCAATTAAAATTAATGATAATTATCTAAGCATTTTTATACTATCAATTTTTTGTGGAATGCTTATGTATATTGCAGTTAATACCTTTAAAAAAGGAAAAGATTCAATAGTAAGATATTTAGCAATATTTATATGTGTAATTGTATTTATTTTATCAGGGTTTGAACACTGCATAGCTAATATGTATTACATATCATTAGCCAAGTTATGGTCCTTAAAAGCAGTTTTATCTATGTTAATTATGATACTTGGAAACAGTGTTGGTTCAATATTTATAGCAATTTTTAATAATAAAATAAAAGAAAATTGAAATGAAAGGAGAAATATATGTTGAAGAAAAAAGAAGCAATTGCGGTATTAATAGGTATATTGTTCTTTGCAATGTTATCATACTTTACTTATAGTCAAATAACAAAGCAAAAAAAAGAAAAGGAGTTTATTCTTGACGCAACTATTGAAGAAATAATAGAAAAAGATGATAAATCCACACTTTTAATCAAAGGATTACCATCTAATAATAAAAGTAAACAAGGAGAATATGAGATAGAAATTACTGACAGTACTAACATAGTTTTAAATAATAATAAGGTAACAAGAAAAAAACTTAAAGAAGGACAAAAGATTAGGATAATAGCATCAGACATTGTTTTAATAAAAGAACCACCAATAATACCACAAATTACTAAAATAATAATAATGAACGAGTCATTATAACAACAAAATAACAAACTAATAATCTTTTTAAGACTCTTTCTTACTTATAACTCTTTAAAAAGTAAAAATGTATTTGTAAGTATAAATATCACGTTTCGTGAATAAAACAATAATAACACCAGAATTTAAGTCTATGAAAAACAAAAAGGTTTTTATCTAAAAAGAGAAGTGTTATAGATGGAAACAACTAACGCAAATTAAAATTAAAACTATCTTATTTTTTATTCTTTTGTTCATATTTATAAAAATACTTGTTTTTTCTTTTGCTAATATAGTATACTTATAGTGGTGATAATATGAAGTATGAATATTTAATAATAATTTTAATATTGGTTATAATCTTACTTGCAGTTTTAAAATCTGTAAAAAAAGATGCCCATTTAAATATGAATAAATTAGTTGATTATTTAGGTGGAAAAGATAATATAATAAAAACAGAAGTTAATTTATCAAGATTTAAAGCAACTCTTAAAGACGTAACACTTGTAAATAAAGAAGGAATACAAAAATTAGGAGCCAAAGGAATTGTTGAAATTGATAACCAAGTAAAAATAATACTAGGTCCAGAATCAAAACAATTAAAAAAATATATCGACGATTTAAAATAAAATTTGATAAAAAGTAACATAATTCGACAAATATTGACAAAAAAAGTTCATATAATTAATTCGAAAGAGGCGATTATATGGATTTTTTTAATACAATTTTACTTAGTGTTATATGCATAATGTTTCCATTATTATTATATTTAATTTACTTAACATACCTAAACGCAAAAAATGAAAACTTAAAATATGAAGAAGTAGTATTTGAACTTGCCCTAATAACAGGATTATTTTTAACAATTGAGCTGACAAAAGGAGTACGCACGAACTATTCAATAGTACTTTTAAATATACCAATATTATTTTCATATTTAAGAGGTAAAAGAGGTATAGGTATAATTTTATCAATCATATTAGGAATCTATTATATAACATCTTTTAAATATAATGCCTATATGGTTATATTTGAATACTTAGTTTATTATATTTTCTTTTTAATTGAATCAAATAAAAACACAACAACACTTAGAAACATAAGCTGGTTTACTATAATAAAAACATTTTTCTTTTCCTTCTTTATTTATTATTTTAATCCTAATATAACATTTATGGATGCATTTAATAACATATTTGTAGCTATACTAGTATTTTATGTATGTTCAATTCTTTGTTATAAGCTTTTATCAAAAAGTGAAGATGTAATAAATTTAAATAACTCACTAAAAGAATTAGAAAAAGAAAAAACGCTTAGAAATTCATTATTTAAACTTACACATGAAATTAAAAATCCAATTGCAGTATGCAAAGGATATTTAAATATGATAGATCTTAGTAATAGAAAGAATTCACAAAGATATATAGAAGTAATTAAAGGCGAAGTAGAAAGAACATTAGTCATAATGGACGATTTTTTAGATTATACAAAAATTAAAGTTGATAAAAATATAATGGATATTAACTATCTTTTAGAAGATACACTAGTGTCAATGAGTTCATTATTTAATAGTAAAAATATATTAACTAAATTTAAAATAGGTGATGACGAGGTATTTATAAATGGAGATTACAACAGATTAAAACAAGTTTTAGTAAACATAATAAAAAATTCAATTGAGTCCCAAAAAGAAGATGAAAAATTAAAACTTACTATAACCACTAACCAAGAAGGAAACAATTATAGAATAACTATAAAAGATAATGGTATAGGAATGGATAAAGAAGAACTAAATAATATTGGTAAAGCTTTTTATACAACTAAAGTAAAGGGTACTGGATTAGGAGTAATGTTATCTAAAGAAATAATAGAACTTCATGATGGAAATTTAATTTATTCTTCAAATAAAAATGAAGGTACATGTGTAGATATTATTTTACCAACAATAGAAATATAGGTTATTGTTAAAAATAAATATTAATGATATAATTACTATAAGATAAGGTTGGTGTGTAAAAAATGGATTTAAAAAAGAAAAAGAAATTAATATTGATTTTACTTATATTCTGTTGTTGTTTTGTTGCAGTAGGTTACTTTGTATTAATAAGGTCTGTAGTTATAGAAGGAAAAGTAAGAGTAGAACCAGCTGTATGGGATGTTAGATTTGAAGATATTAAAACAATAAAAACAATAGGTAAGGCCGAAAACTACAAAGATCCAGAATTAGATAGTCAAATTATTAAATTCTATGCAGGTTTTAATGATGTAGGAGATTCAATTACATATAAAATAAAAATAGCTAATAGAGGCAATTTAAATGCACAACTTGCAAGTATTAACTTTATTTCTGACAATAAAAAATATATAGATTACAGTATTAAAGGAATAGAAGTAGGAACAAAACTAAAAAGTGGTAAAACAAAAACTATAGAAGTAAAATTAAAATATAATGGAAACATAGATGATAGTTTTAAAGAATATAGCGACATTAAATTAATACTTAATTGGAAACAAGATACAAAATAAAAGAAGGAATTTCCTTCTTTTTTAATTATCTGAATAATTATCAAAATATCCTTGTATAAACACAACTGGAGTTCCCTTATCTCCACTACCACTTGTAAGATCAGCTAAAGAACCAATTAAATCAGTAATTCTTCTAGGGGTAGTTCCCTGTGTTTCCATAGTACCTTTTAAATTTTTTGATTTGTTTTTAATTTCGTTTTTCATTGCATTATTAAGTTCTTCCCCATGTAAATTGGATAACTTATTATCAGATATATATTTAAGTTTAATCTCATTAGGAGTACCACGCAATCCATCTGTATAAGCAGGCGAGACAACCGGATCTGCAAGTTCCCAAATACCACCAACAGGGTCTTTAAAAGCACCATCACCATAAACCATAACTTCTATATTACATCCCGTTTTATCTAACATCTCATTTTTAATTTTATTAACTAAAATTTCCCCAGTTCTGGGAAATAGTTTTAATCTCTCCTCAGTAGATTTGTTAGAACCAAGTAAGCCATATGCTTCATTATATCCGGAGCCATCAATAGAAGAGTTCATAATATCAGTAAGCATATAAATATTGTCACAACCAGCATCAACTATAGCTTTTTTGGTTTTTTCTCTTGTATGAATATCACACACCAAAACATCCTTATTATAAGAAAGTATCTCAGTAGGGTCATTTGAAAAAACAAATTTAACCGCACAATTCTCACTAGCAACTAAATCTCTATAAAATTCTACCATATTGATTCCAGTAAAAGGATGAATATAGCTACTAAAATGTTTACTATAATCAACTTCACTAATTACGCTTGAAATATTAAATTCCGACTTATTAAGTATTTCCTCATCAAGTATCCCATTACCAACTTCATCCTTGGGAAAACTAAGCAAAATAGTAATACTCTTCATTGCTCTAGCAATGGCTTTAAGTATCATAGAAAATCTATTTCTACTTAATATTGGAAATACTACGCCAACCTCTCCACTAGGAAATTTCATCTCTAGATCACGTACAATTTGGTCTATAGTAGCATAATTTCCTTCACTAATACCAACTACGGCCTCGGTAATTGCGATAACATCCTTATCCCTAAATTTAAATCCTTCACTAATAGATGCATTAATAACTGAATCAACTACGATTCTAGCTAAATCATCATTTTCCTTAATAATTGGAGTTCGTATACCACGAACCACTGTACCTACATTTCTCATATATCCTCCTAAAATAATATTACAAATTATTTAAATCATTGTCAAATAAATAATATGCATAATCTTAATAAAGAAGTAAAATAAACATAAAATTAAGTAAGAGGTGATAAAATAAAGTGATAGAGCTAGAAAAATATATAGATTTAAGTATAGGAAAAATAAACACATCAAACTGTATAAAAACACTAAAAGATTTAGAAAGAAATAGAAGAGCTAATACGTTAATAATGATAAGAGAATACTTAGAAGATTATTGCATAAAAAAAGAAATAACTCCACTTGAATTTAATGTAGCAATTAATAGTATTGTTCTGCATGAACTATGTATCACAAAAATAGTATCAGAAACAATAAAGCAAAGTAAGAAATATCAAAGGGAATTAAATAAAAGAATTAATCAAAGTATAGATATTATTAATGAATTAAAAGATGGAACTATTATAATAGATGGTTTTGAAAATAAAAACATACAAGATTATATTAAGAAAAAATAACTATTGTATAGAAAGTAGATTTAATTTATAATTATTATAGTAGGTGATGATATGAAAAAGATAATTACGATTTGTTTAATAACAATTACATTTGTATTAACTGGATGTAGTAATAGAGAATATAATGTAACATGTACAAAAGACTTTACTACAAAAATTTCTAAAGAAGAAATTAAGTATAGCGCTAAAATAGAAATAAAAGATACTAATGATAAAATAGAAAAATCACTGCTTACAATGAAATTTAATGAAGAAGATTATGCAGAAGAATTATGTGATATTTTAAAAAATGATTATAGTGGTAATGTATCATGTGAGAAAAAAGAAATAAAAGTAAACAACTATTATGAATTAAAAAGTATGAAAAATATGAATACATCAAAAAAAGAAGCAGTGAATGCATTAAAAAAAGAAGGATTTAAGTGCAAATAAAAAGTACCAATAGGTACTTATTTTTCTAGATAAATTGTATCTGGAAGAAGTTTATCCAAGTAATTCAAAAGTTCATCTTTAGTATATTTACTATTAGCAAGCCATCTCATACCAACATTAGATATAGCCCCTAAATAGAATGCAGTAACAATATCCATTGGAACTCTTTTAATATCACCATCTTGTAATAGTCTATTTGATACTTCTTCATTTAAAGCATCATATACCATATCTACTATTATGCTGTTTTTATTATTGACCATGACAGATATATATATCTGTTTTTTTTGTTCTATATGATTAAGCAATATTCTAATAAGTTCTAAATAATATTCTTTTGTTCCAGATATATTCGCATTTTTATTTAACTCCTCTTTTAAAGTAATTTTTAAATCTTGTATATAGCTAGATAAAAGTTCATACTTATCGGAAAAATGTGAATAAAAAGTTGATCTATTTATAAGAGCTTTATCACATATATCAGATACCTTTATCTCTTCAAAAGAATTATCTTCTAAAAGTTCAAGCAAGGCATCATATAAAACCCTATATGTTTTGACTACTCTTAAATCTTTTTTCTTTTCCTTCATAATAGAACCTCCTTACAACAATATTATATTACAAAAACTACATTTGTAAAGATAAACAACACAAGTTGTCAAATTAGCAATACAAAAATAAAAAAGTGTATGTTAACAAACAAAATTTAATATATGCGAGTGGTTTTAATACATTCATTGGAATATAATGCTAACTGATGGAGGGATTTTGATGAAAAAGATTGGAAAATTTATAACAGAACATAGTTTGCTTATTGTAATAATCTCACTAGTCTTGTTAATACCAGCAATGATTGGATTTATTAGTACAAAGACAAATTATGACATTCTAGTTTATTTGCCAGAAGATATTGAAACAGTACAAGGACAAAATATCTTGACAGATGAATTTAATCTTGGCGCATTTTCATTTGTAATAACAGATGCAGATAGTTACAACATTTTACAAATGGAAGAAAATATTAAAAAGATTGATGGAGTAAATCAAGTAATTAGTATTGCTGATGTAACAGATACTACAATACCTATTAATATGCTTCCAGATGATGTAAAAGATAAACTATATAAAGATGATAGGACAGTAATAGTTGTAACATTTAAAACTTCAACCAGTGAAGAAACAACAATAAATGCGATAAGAGAACTAAGAAAAACAGTAGATAAATCTTCACATGTAAGTGGTATGACAGCAATGGTACTTGATACAATGGATTTATCAAATAAAGAAGTAGTAGCCTATATCATAGTAGCAGTTGTACTTTGTTCTATAGTATTATTACTAGCAACAGATTCATATCTAGTTCCAGTATTATTACTTGGAAACATAGGAGTAGCAATACTATATAATATGGGAACAAACATAATATTTGGAGAAATATCTTACATAACAAAAGCAATAAGTGCAGTATTACAACTTGGTGTAACAACAGACTTCTCTATATTCTTATATCATAAATATGAACAAGCAAAAGAAGAAAATAGTGATAAGAAAAAAGCAATGCAAATTGCAATATCAGAAACATTTAAATCAGTAATAGGTAGTTCACTTACTACAATCGCTGGATTCCTTGCATTATGTTCAATGGATTTAACATTAGGAAAAGATATTGGTCTAGTAATGGCAAAAGGAGTATTCTTTGGATTAGTATGTGTACTAACATTATTCCCAGCACTTCTTCTTGCGTTAGACAAATATATTGAAAAAACAAAACATAAATTACTATTACCAAAATTTGATAAAATAAATAGTTTTTCAATAAAGCATTATAAAGTAATATTAATAGTTTTATTATTATTAATGTTCCCAGCATACTATGGTAATCAAAATGTAAATGTTTATTATAAACTAGATAAATCATTACCAGCAACATTACCAAGTAGTATTGCAAATTCAGAATTAAAAGAAAAATTTAATATTGTTTCACCTGAAATAGTATTAATAGATAAAAATATTTCCGGAAATGAATTAAGTGAATTAACTAATAAGTTAAAAGAAGTTAAAGGAGTAGACTTAGTTCTAGCACCAAATAGTATTACAGAATTTGGTATACCTACTAGTATGTTACCAGATGATTTAGTAGAGATATTTGAAAATGATAAATATCAGTTAATTATATTAAATTCAACTTATGAGGTAGCATCAGATGAATTATCAACCCAAATAGATGAAGTTAACAAAATAGTAAAATCATATGATAAGAAAGCAATAACCGCAGGTGAAGGTCCATTAACAAAAGACTTAACAACAATCGCAGATCACGATTTTAAAATGGTTAACTACACATCAATAATAATTATATTTGTAATAATGCTTATAGTACTAAAATCAGCTGGTTTACCAATAATTTTAGTAAGTGCAATTGAATTTGCAATATTTGTAAATATGTCTATAGCATATTATACAGGAGTAGAATTACCATTCGTTGCTTCAATTGTTATTGGTACTATTCAATTAGGCGCAACAATAGACTATGCAATACTTATGTCAACTAAGTACCTAGAAGAACGTAAAAAGAAAAATAAATTTGATGCTATGAAAGAAACATTATCAAAAACCTCAACTTCAATAATAGTTTCAGCATTCTGTTTCTTTGCAGCTACATTTGGAGTAGCAATGTATTCTAAAATAGATATGATTGCTTCAATATGTAATTTATTAGCACGAGGTTCAATAATAAGCATGTTAGTTGTTATATTAATATTACCTTCATTATTACTTTTCTTTGATAAGTTTATAATGAAAACTACTAAAAATATGAAAGAGGGAGTTTTAAATGAAAAAAATTAATTATACGATAGGTGCAGTAGTGCTAGCGTTGGCCTTAGCACCATTATCCGTAAATGCAATGACAAAAAATGAAATAATTTATTCTAATATGAATTATAATGGTGAGTTTTATAAAACCATAGTAAATAATCATCTAACACTAGATGGTGAAAAAGAAGAATTAGAAGATGAAACAAAATTAAAAAATATATTAAATTTAAATGGTAAAGAAACATATAAATTAGATGGTAGTAAAGTAACATGGCAAAATCTAAGTAAAGATATCTTCTATAGTGGAGAAATAGAAAAAGAACAACCTATTAAAACAGAAGTAAAATATTACTTAGATGGTGAAGAGACAAATCCAACTGATATAGCTGGTAAAAAAGGTAAAGTAAAAATAGAATTTAAATTTACAAATGATTTAAAAAATAAAGTAAAAGTAAACGGAAAATATGAAAATTTATATACACCATTTGTAGTAACTATGGGTACAGTAATTGATAATAAAGTAAATAGTAATATTACAGTTACTAATGGTAAAGCAGTAGATACAGGTTCTAGAAATATGGTAGTTGCACTAGCTTCCCCTGGATTATATGAAAGCTTAGGTATTAAAGAGTTAAAGGATATGGATAAAATAACTCTTGAATATGAAACTACTAACTTTAGTTTAAGTAATGTATATATTGCTGCGACTCCAAAACTAATTGAAGAAGAAGACTTAAAAGTATTTGATGAAGTAGATTCTGTATACAACAATGTACAAAAACTACAATTAAATATGGACAAATTAACAGAAGGTACAAAATCATTAGATGAAGGTGCAGCTAAACTATCAAATGGTGCAGAAGCATTATCTAAAAATATCAAAATCGCATCAGAATCCATAAAAAAAATCCAAAACGGTTCAATTTCACTAAATAAAGGAATAGAAGATGCAATTGAAAAAATATCTAAAGCAACTGCTTCATTAAATAGTGATGAAACACAAAAATCTATAGAAACATTAAAATATTTAAAATCACAAAATACTAATGCAATAAATACTATTGTAAAGAAATCAGGAGTAAGCTTCGAAATGCTTGAAGCTATCTACAAACAAAACAATTTAAAAGAATATACTGGAGATAATGAACAATTAAAGCAAGTAAAAGAAGCTTATGAATTAATAACATTATTGCAAGGAAATAATATGGCAATAGATCAAACAATTAAAACAAGTGAAGAAACACAAAAAACTCTAGCAAGCTTAGTACAACAATTAACTAGTGGATTAATTAAAGCTAGAGATGGTTCTAAAGAATTAAGCGATGGATTAACTAAATTAAATATTGGGGTTTCTAAAATATATGATGGTTCAGTTGAACTTAAAGAAGGAACCGAAAACTTAAAAGATGGAACAAACACTATAAAAGAAGGAACAGCTAAATTAAATAAAGAAGGTATAAACAAGTTAAGTGGCTATGCTAAAACAATAAAAGGTTATAGTGATAAAGCAGAAGCATTAGTTAACTTGAGTAAAGAATATAAAGGATATGCTTCAGATAATAGTGACTCAACTATGTTTATATACTTAATTAAATCTTTAAAAAGTAATAAATAATAAGATTTAATCCATAATAATTATAGGAGGAAAAAATATGGAAAAAAAAGGAATTAAAAAGATGGTAACAGTAGCAGCAGCAAGTGCTGCAGTAGGAGCAGGACTTGGAATTATGTTTGCTCCAAAAAAAGGTAGCGATACTAGAAAAGATATTATGAAAACACTTAATAAAGTCGCAGACAAAGTAAAAAACTTTAGTAAAGAAGACGTAAAAAAAGATTTTGAAAAAAAGATCAAAAGTATTGAAAAACGTCTTGAATCACTAAACAACGAAAAAGAAGTAAAAAAAGTTCATAAAAAAGCAAATGAACTAAAAGATAGTGTAGAAGATTTATGGAATTCAGCTTATGAAAAAGGTGATGAAGTAATCCAAAAAGCAGTAGATGAATTAAAAACAAAAGTAAATAAAGCTATTTCATCAATAGAAAAACATTTAGAAGATTAATTTATTAAGACACCAAAAGGTGTCTTTTATTGTGTATGTTTTGACAAATATATTAGTATTTGATATCCTAATTATAGGAGAATAAGGTATATGGATAACGTTAATTTAAATAAAGACATAAATTATTTTTTGAATTTAGATTATGACCAACTAGTAAAATATTTGCTAACTGCTCCAACCGAAGAAAAAAAGCTAATTCTAAAAAATCAAGAAATAAAGAGAAAGTTAATATCTCCAGAAAATAGGCATGAATTTTCATGGCTAGCACAAGAAAATAGTAAAGATATTATTCCATATCTATTGGATGGAGAGGGCATTGAAATATTAAAGGAAAGCGAATATTTAATTGATAAGATGAATGCAATTTTAACAAGCAACGCAATATATGTTGATACAATAGTCAGTTTTAAAGCATTTCAAAAAATAATATTTGATAATTTTGACGAATTAAAAGATTACTTGTATGTATTAACACCTGTTAGTGGACAATATTTAATTAAAACCGCAGAAAAGCAAAATTTTAATTTGATGGAACTAATTTCAAAATTTTCACAACAAACCCAGACTGAAGTATTAAAAACTCAGGAATTATCAAATGAAGATTATTGGGAAATGATATCATATGCATATGAAGAAACCGCCTCAATGTTATTAGAAGAAAAATCAGTAGGTAAGAGTTTAACAAATATAAGACTACCGATAATAGAAACAATTGCATCGAAAGATATAAAATTACCTTATCAAATACTAGAAGAACCAGAGTTTATTAAAAGAATAAGTGAAATCACAGATGTAAAAACTTATAGATTTCTAGTAAATGATTTAGAAAAGTCAAATGATGTTGAAAAGCTAGAAAAAGCACGTGAAAAGTATTACGAAAATCAAATAAATAGTTTTAATAAAAAAAGTGGAATGCTTAAAGTATATGAATCTCTTTATGAAAAGTTAGCTTCAATGGAAGAAATAAATCCATTCTCACTTATGCAAACAGCACGAGAAATATTTAAAGATGCAAGCGATGATGAAATATTTAACTTGTTAAATCAAATAAATAAACTAAATCTAGAAAGCGGATTAAATGGAATAAAAGAAATTTTAAAAGAGAAAAGTAACATCATGCTTGGTAATATGATTATTGACTGCCATTTCAAAGATTATTATCTTAATGTTTTAAAAGATGTAAAACAACTTTGTAATTTTGATGTGCTTGGTGGAAATGTACTAAGTAATGATAAAATAGAAATCTATAAAAAAATCATTGAAATAAATAACCTTTCATATGAAGAAAAGCTAGAACTTAATACGAAGTTAGGCAAGAAAAATTATGTGGAAAAGTTCTACAATGATGTTAGAAATTCAAGAAATAAGATGTATTCATTAATACGTGAAGAAATATTAAATGAGGATAAAATAAGTAAATATTTAGACAAAGAAGAAACTGACAAATTTGGAGTAAATATTTATAGACTAGAAGGAGAACCATTTTTTGCTTTAGTAAAATCATTTTCAATAAATAAAGCATTTGAATTATCATCAGGAGATATCCATTCATATAAGGATTCTGGATCTTTTTCAATAGATGCCTCTAATAAATTAAGAACATTTCATGATCCTAAAGATAACTATAATTTAATATTTAATAATTTTAATATAGATCAAGTTGTTCATATGTTCCCGGTAGATTCATTTAGTGGATATACAAGGGGAGAAAAAGCAACAGATAGAGTAATAGAACTTCTAACCCCAAAAGAATTTACAGGAAGAAGTAGAAATTATAATGAAGTCATAATCGCGCAAAAAAACATAGGCAAGCCAAGCGATATGGATGATAGATTACCACTTCCTAAACCATTCGCAATATACTGCTACGATGAAATAGGACCAAATGATATAGAAAGTGCAAAAAACCTTGGAATTGGAATAGTAGTAGTAAACACCAAAAAATATAATATTGAAAAAAACGATTCACAAATATCTATGTTTGACACAATGTCATCTGGAAAGTATAATTACGATTTTAAATATGTAGATAATAAATCTCAAGCCGTGCTAGTGGAAAGCCAGGCAAATAGAAAATAATAATAGTGCAATTAAGCACTATTTTTTGGTTGAAAACAAAATCATGTCTACATTATGTTTCATATTTTATTATAGGGAGGTGTAAGTATATAATAACTATTAAATAATTTAATGGTTAAATACTAAGATGAGGAAATGAATAAAAAGAGAAAAGTTGTTGTGTATGCAATTTCCAAAAACGAAGAGAAATTTGTAGATAGATGGTATGAAAGTATGAAAGAAGCTGATGCTATATATGTTCTAGATACTGGTTCAACTGATAAAACTGTAGAAAAGTTAAAAAAACATGGAGTACACGTTGTAAAAAAGAAAATAGATCCTTGGAGATTTGATAGTGCAAGAAATGAGTCATTAAAAATTATTCCAAACAAATATGATATATATGTATGTACTGATTTAGATGAAGTGTTTTTAACAGGATGGAGAGATTCGCTTCTTAAAAATTGGCAAGATGATACAACAAGAGCAAGATATAACTATAATTGGCAATTAGATGAAAATGGACACCCATTAGTAAATTTTTATCTAGATAAAATTCATATAAGAGAAGACTATAAATGGATTCATCCAGTACATGAGGTATTAACAACCACAAAAAAGGAAAACTTTGTAACAATAGATGATATTACACTAAATCATTATCCAGATACTAATAAAAGTAGAAAAAGTTATTTAAAACTTTTAGAAATATCCGTAAGAGAAAACCCACTAGATGATAGAAACATGCATTATTTAGGAAGAGAGTATATGTATTACGGAAAATGGAATGAATGTATTGATACACTAATAAAACATTTAAATATGAAAAGTGCCACTTGGAAAGATGAAAGATGTGCATCAATGAGATTTATCGCAAGAGCATATAAAAATCTAGAAAGAATAGAAGAATCAAGAATGTGGCTTGATAAGGCAATAAGTGAAGCACCATATCTAAGAGAACCATGGATAGAGAAAGGAATACTAGAATATGAAACAGAAAACTATAAAGATGCAATCTACTATTTAGAAAATGCTCTAAAAATAAAGTCACATACTAAAACATATATAAATGAAAAATTTAGTTGGGATGAAACACCATATGATGTGTTATCTATTTGTTATTTCAATATAAAAAATTACACTAAATCTCTAGAAAACATAAATAAAGCATTAATATTAAATCCAAAAAACGAAAGAATTATAAAGAATAAAGAAATAGTAAAAAATATGATATAATAACATTAGGTGGTAATATGAATAGATGTACTTGGTGTAATATGAAAAATCCCATTTATATTAGTTACCATGACAATGAATGGGGAATATTAAATACTTGTGAAAAATATTTATACGAAATGTTAATACTTGAATCGTTTCAAGCAGGATTATCATGGGAGTGCATTTTAAATAAAAGAGAAGCTTTTAGAAAAGCATATGATAACTTTGATATAAATAAAGTTATTAACTATAACGATACCAAAATAGAAGAATTATTAAAAAATAAAGAAATCATAAGAAATAAGTTAAAAATAAAAGCAAGCATAAATAACTCAAAAATATTTAAAAATATTCAAAAAGAATATGGATGTTTTAGTAATTATTTAAATACTTTTACAAAAGGAAAAATAATATATGATTCAATATCAACTACATCAGATTTATCTAATGAAATATCAAAAGATTTGACCAAAAGAGGAATGAAATTCACAGGGTCAACAATAATTTATTCATATCTACAAGCAATAGGAATTATAAACTCACACGAAAAAGAATGCTTTTTATATAAAAAGTGTTGACTCTCCCCTTAAGTGTAGTGATATAAAGATATCGAAAGGAGAAATAATATGTATAGAATTGGAGAATTTTCTTATTTATGTAGTATGAGCATTAAGACACTAAGGTACTATGACAAGATAGGGGTCTTAATTCCGGCAAGTGTAGATGAACTAACTGGTTATAGGTACTATGATATAGATCAATTAGAACAAGTACAAAAAATAAAGAGCCTTCAAGAGGCATCATTTACACTTGAAGAGATAAAAGCTATATTAAAAGAAAAAAATACCGAAATACTTTTATCAAAAGAAAAGCAAATAAGAAAAGAAGAACTTAATAAAATACAGAAAATCAATAAAATGAAAAAAGAATTAAATAACGAAGAAGTAGAGGTACTAGAAAACCCTAATCTTTATATTACAGGGGACTTTAAAAAACTTAAAAGCTATAATAACTTTGATGAAGAAGTAGAAAAACTAAACATAAATTATCATGATAATAACTGGAAAAAAGTATTTGTAAATCTTGAAGAAGGATATAAAGAAGAAAATATAAAATGCTTTATAGGAAAACTAATCAGCAAGGAAGATGAAATCTCTTACTTAAGTAGTTTATATAATAATTTAAAAGAAGAAACATTAAATGAAAAATTAGACATAAATAAAATCAATAAATATCCATTAATATATGATACAAAAGAGTATAATAAATATTTATATATAGTAACAAAAAATAGAATAGATGGATATAGAAAGCTAATTAATTATGCCAAAGAAAACAACTACCAAATAGATGAGGCATTTATAGAGGTTGAAAATAATGAAATAAAAGAAATATATGTAGGAGTAATAGATACAAAAGAAGAAAATATTGATTATAAAAGATTTTATGAACAAACACTAAAAAATCTAAAAGATATTCATGAAGATAAATATGTAGGTAAATGGATATTAGTTGGTGAAATAAAAAGAAAATATTCTACTATATTTAAAGATGAAGAACTATTACAAGCTAATGAACAAGCAGTAGAACTTATAATAAATAGAGATGGTACAACTAATATAGATAACATTATCTGGAAAGGTTCATACTTAATTAAAGACAATACTAACTATATGAAAATGACTGTAAATGATGAATACTTAGATATATTAGTAAGTGATAATCCACTATATAAATCTATACCACATGAATATAGATATAAAAAAGAAGGCTAGTCCTTCTTTTTATGTGGAGTAAATACTTGAAAAATGATGAACTTTATGTTAGTATATGAAGCTAACTAAGAGGGGGATTAACATGAAAAACGTGTCAATTGATGAAATATATACAAAATATATAAATGGATCAAGCGTTGAAGAATTAAGTAGCGAGTATAATGTTTCAGAAAACTTTATATATAAAGGCTTAAGGAATTATGCCAAAGAAAGAAATATAGATATAAAAACAGAAAGAAGAAAAAATAAAATTGATATGGCATTAGTATATGAAATGCATAAAAGTGGTATATCTTGTGAGGAAATAGGAGAACTATTTAATTGTTCCTATAGAACTATATTCCGTAGATTACATGAATATTGTGAAGAGTTTAATCTTCCATTTGATAGAAAAAGCAAAGAAGAACGACTAATGGAAAAAATTTCATTAGTATATGAAGAATATAACGAGGGTGCAACTATAACAGAACTCTCAAAAAAATATAATTGTAATATAAACATAATATCAGAAGCATTAAAAAAATATAGCTATCAAGTAGGAAAAGAATTAAATATAAAAACGGGCGGAAGAAAAGCCATAAAACTTCCAGAAGAAGAATTATTAAATAAATACATAGCAAATGACTCTCTACGAGCACTTGCAAAAGCATATGGATGTAGTTATGCAGTGTTAAGAAGAAACTTAAAAGAATATATTGGAGAAGAAAACTGGCAAATGTATGTAAGAAGCAAAAGAGGTAGAGGAGAGAAAAATAGAGAAGTAACACTAGATGATATGAAAATAGTATATAGAAGAGCTTTTGCTGAAGAAATAAAGCAAATCATCGCATTAAAAGAAGAAAAAGAGGAAGAAAAACCAAAAGTTAAAAGCTTAGGGAGGAAATAATGAAACACTTACCAATAGAGATAGTATATGAAGAATATAATAATGGAGCTACTACAATAGAACTTTCAGAAAAATATAATTGCTCCGTAACAACCATAAGAAAAAGGTTAATAGAATATTGTGAACAAACAGGATTAGAATTTAAAAAAAGAAGTAGAGGACCATTTAAAAAGGAACTTCCAAAAGAAAAAATATATAATGAATATATAAATGGAGAATCAAGTCCAACACTTGCCGAAAAATATGGGTGTAGTAAAGGAAGAATTCTTAATGAAATAAAAAGATATGCCAGAAGATATAACTTGCCATTATATATAAAATCAAATGATACTAGACCAGTAGAATTACCAATTGAAAAAGTATATGAAGAATATATAAATGGAAAAGACCAACAATGCCTAGCAGAAGAATATGACTGTTCATCAGTAACTATATCAAGAAAACTTACCCGTTATTGCAAAGAAAATAATATAGACTTATTAAAAACAAAAAAAGATGCTGAAACAAAAAAATTAAAAAAATTATATGAAGAACATAAAAGCGGATTAACGCCAGCTGAACTCTCAGAAAAATACAATTGTTCTAAAAGAATAATAATTTTAAGACTACATGATTATGCAAACTTAATGGGAGAAGAACTAGTATTTCCAAGAAAAAGTTATGACAAAAAAAATATATTTGATGAAGAAATATATAGACAATATAAAAGCGGTGTACCTAGTACAGTAATTGCTAGAGAAAATAATTGTACCCCAAGAACAATAATGCTTAGACTAAGAAGATATAGTCAAGCAAATGGACATGATTTAATAGTTAATAGTCGTGCCGATAAGATAGAAGAACAACGCTTAAATGAAATGTATGAACTATCACGTGCTGGTATAACACAAACAGAATTAATGGAAAAATATAACTATAGCCAAACAAAATTAAGTAATGCATTAAAAAGTCAATATCGCCTTGCATTCTTAAGAGAGTTAAAACAAATTCTTTCTCAAGAACAAGATTCACAAGAAAAAGATCTAAAGAAAGTAAAAAAATAGGAGATAAATAAAATGATAGAATTAAACTACGCAGAAATATATAAAGAATATAAAAATGGAGCTTCTATTAGAAAACTAGCAAATAAATACAATTGTGCTGCAACAACACTATCAAATAGATTAAAAGAGTATTGTAGGGAAAATGAAATAGAATTCTTAACAAAAAAAACAAAACTAGAATTACCTATGCAAGATATATATAATATGTATTGTTATGAAGATAAAACTTCAACTGAGCTTGCTAAAATGTTTAATTGTGTTCCTGAAACAATAATATCAAGATTAAGAATATTTGCTAAAAAAGAAAATCTACCATTAAATATAAGAGAAGGTCATAGAAGAAAAAAGAACTTGCCAATTGAACAAATATATAATGAATATATAGCTGGAATATCATCAAAAAAACTTGGCCAGAAATATGGCTGTATGCACAATGTAATATTAAACAGATTAAGAGAGTATGCAAATGAACATAATTTAGAATTAGTAATTCGTGAAGCAGGACCTATATTATTTAAACTCCCAAACGAAGAAATATATAAAAAATATATTAGTGGTATGTCACTATGTGAAATAGGAGAAGATTATGGTTGCTCAGATAGATGTATCAAAAAAAGATTAGTTGATTATTGCAAAGAGAATGATATAGAATTAACTATGCGTGAAGCTGCAAGAAGAAAAATAAAACTTCCAATTGATGAAATATATAAAAAATATCAATCCGGAATATCCGCAGTTGTGTTAGGAAGAGAATATAAATGCTCAAATAATACTATAATTCGTAAACTACGTGAATACTGTGAAGAAAATAATTTAGAGTTAAACATAATAAGTCTAGAACTTGATCTACCAGTAGAAGAAATGTATAATTTGTATGCATCAGGTATTTCTTCAACTATACTAGCTGAAAAATATAATTGTTCAGAAGGAACAGTAGTAAATAGAATTAAAAAATACTGTAAACAAAATAAGATAGAAATGCCAGCTGTACCAGTAAAGAAAAAAGGTAATAAGAAAATAGCCTCTAATGTAACTGGTGAAGAAATTTATAATCTATATTTAGATGGTTATACAATAGGAGATATTGCAAAATCAAAAAATTTAACTAAAAGAACAATATCAGAAGAATTGTATGCTTATCTAGAAAGAGAAGGAAAAAACCTAAAAATAAGAAGTGGTAGAAAAAGACAAGAACTTCCATCAGAAAAACTATACTTAGAATATAGAAATGGAAAAACAATGCAAGAAATTGCTGAAGAATATCAATCTTCTGCAACAACAATAGCTGATAGAGTGATAAGTTACTGTAAAGCTAATAATATTCCATTTCCTAAACATAATATTAGAGTAAACGAAGAAACAAGCAAAAAAATATATGAATTATCACGAGGTGGAATGCAACAAGTAAAAATTGCAAAAGAAACGGGCTATGGAAAAAAGAAAATAGAAAGAATATTAAAAAATGAATATAAAAAAGCATTCTTAGAACAATTAAAGAAAATGCTTGAAGAAAAACAAATAAAAAAAGAAACTGATACAAACGTTAAAGCAAAAAAATATTAATATATAAATCCTCTTTACACAAGTAAAGAGGATTTTTTTTAAAAATCATCAATAAGTGATTTATATTATCTCCAATGAGGAGTACCATTAATCATAACATTTCCATCAACAAAATCAATTAAATCTTCATTAATTACATTCACTATAATAAATGGTGGCAATTATTAAAATTTTATAGTATAATTTAAAGGCACGCTAAAAATATGCAGTAGGAGTAATTATGAATAAAAAGGTTGTTTTAATAACAGATGGAACAGAAGAAATAGGAAATGAAGTAGGAGTACTATTCGCAAGCAAAGGATATAACATTGTAATCTGTTATAATGAAAATAGAAAAAAAGCTTATGAATTAAGGAAATATATAAAAGATAATTATAATGTTGAAACACAAGTGATTAAAACAGATACCGCATCAGTAAAAAATGTAAAAAAGACAATTACAATGGTTATAAAAAAATTTGGTAGAATAGATACAATTATAAATAACTCTGGTATTGTTTATGATAAAGATTTTAGTAAAATAACAATAGAAGAATTTGAAGAAACATTTAAACTGAATATAGGAGGTTCATTTATAATTTCAAAAGAAGCATCTAAACATATGAAAAAAGGAAGTACTATAGTAAATGTATCTCTAACTACAATAACAGATGATAGTGATTATAATATCTCAAAGCTAGGACTTCAAAGCCTAACAAGAGATTTAGCTTTTGAATTAAGACCAATCATACGAGTTAATGCAGTCGCAATTAAACTAGATAAATCACTAAAAAGTAAGAGAAAAACCATTAAAAAGCAAGAAAAACTAAATACAATTTCAAAAACTATTTATTATCTTTCAAGTAAAGATTCATTAAATATAAATGGTGAAATAGCTACAATAAATTAAAAAGAGGCATTGCCTCTTTATTTATTTAAATATTTAATAGTATCAGCCACACTATCAGATACGTGATAATATGATTTTATATTGCAATCAGCAAACCCTTCTTCATACATTGTGGATAAAAAATTCAACAATTTAGTAAAGTACTGGTTAGAATTATATAAAACAATGGGTTTATTAAATTCATGATTTCTTTTTAATTCAATCGCAGTAAATAATTCATAAATAGTACCAATACCACCCGGTAAAAATATAAGTGCATCAGAGTTATTAATTAATTCCTCAGTTCTACGACTAGTATTATCAGTTATTATTTTTTCATCACAATCAAGAATATCTAAATCACTTTTAAATATAGTAGGAGATATTCCAATTACTTTGTTATTGTATTCTTTAGTAATATTATAGGCAAGGCCCATTAAACCAGTAGAACATCCTCCAAAAACAATATCATTTTCTCTTAATAGTTCATCTAAATAATTACTACAATCCTTTAAGTATTTATCCGGTATATTATTAGTTGATGAACATCCAATAAACAGTTTCATAATCATTTCTCCTTGTAACAAATATATCACATATTAATGAATTTTAAAATTATAATAGAAAAATAAATAAAGAAGGTAAGATTATGTTAATATTTTTTACTTTCTAAAGGAATTTTGAGAGTTATACACAATAATACTATGTGAGGTGAAAAATGGTTTTTAATAATAATAGAAATGGATTTGAAAATGAATTAGATATACGCAACGAATTAAACAATAAAAAAGTAAAAGAATTAAATATAATGTATAGAGAGTTTATAGAAGATTTGTTTATAAATATCACAGGGGAAGATATTATAACTTGTTGTTGTGACTATAGAAAGAAAAAATATGATATCATAATAAAAATTAATAGTGAAGTAAAAAGAATAAGTATAAAAAAGGGAGTAAAAAATTCAGTACATGTTGAGGGAATATCAAACTTTATTGATTTTTTAATCTCAAACTCAATAAGTTATAATTCAATTATTAACTATCTTGAATATCATTATGCAGATGGAACAGTCAACGGAAGAGGAAAGAATAGAGTATCAGCTTTAGAATATAAACGCACTAACCAAAGTAAAATAGATTTAATAAATGAAGAAATAAATCAAGATGCTATTATTGAAAAAGCAATCGACAGATTTATTCTTAGAGGTAATCTAAGTGTGAAATCCATAGACGCTATTTTATTTGGTGTAAAAGATGATTTCATATGGATAAAAAAAGAAGATATAAAAAAACACATCTTATCCAAAAAAAACACATATTCAAGCGCTGTTCATTTTGGACCATTAACTATACAACCACTAGATAGATGCCTGAATAGAAATAAAAAGTATGAAGCAAAAAGATTTAGTATACAAGTAAAATGGTATAATCTAGTTGATGATATAATAGAAAATATGAATAATAAAGTAATGGAAGAATCTGGATATATAGAAATATATAATTCTAATAAGACAAATTAATATCTTTTCTAATTCATTTTTAATGTCTAAAATAAAGGCACCATTAAATAATGGGGCCTTTTACAATGAATAATTATAAGAAAAAATTTATTATTTATTTAGTTGAGAAACAATTTGCCTTCACAAACTAACTACGGGGGTTTAAGGTATAAAAAAACAGACTTAATATTTAAGCCTGTTACATTCAAATGGAGCGGTTAAGCAACATCTTACGAACCATAACACTCTCTTTCTAAAAATATTATATACGAATTACAATTAAATTTCAATGGGAGTATGGAGAATTTTGTTATTTTATAGTATAATATTCATAATTAAAATTCTTGGAGGTACTATATGAGCAAATTTAAAACAATGGTTAGAAAAGATATTGAACTTTGTGATGAATATATTGCTAAGAATATGGCTACTCATTCAGAAGTTAATGCTTTATTAGGAAAATATGTAATGGATTATCCTGATTTTAATAAAAATATTATTGCATATGCTAGTGTTCCAGGGCATGAAACTAATGAAATAAAAAATATTAAAATAATAAAATCAAAGTTAGAATATTTGTTAAATCGAAGTGATAATCCTGATTTATATAATAAGCAGAATAATTTTGGTATCACCATATCTAATGTAAATAATAACAATAATACAAATAATGTTAATCTTAATATAAGTATTGAAGATATAAAATCAAATATTGATGAAAATACATATCTAAGTGATTTGGATAAAAAGGAATTATTAGGCAAATTAGATGAAATAATAGAATTACAAAAAAGCAAAGAAAGTAAGACTAAAAAATGGGATAAATCAAAAAAAATTTTAGCATTTTTACTTGATAAGGGTGCAGATATTGCAATTATGTATATTCCACAAATATTAAAAGCTTTAGGCAATTAATTTAAAGGAGGAAATTATGGATAAAATTATAATGTTAGGTACAGGTAATGGTGGAACAATTGATTTATACAATACCTGTTTTGTAATTAAAAATGAAAATGGCAATTTCTTAATTGATACAGGTGGAAGTATTGAAATCATAAAAAGACTAAATCAAGTAGATATAGATTATAAATCAATACGTCATATTTTTATATCTCATGGTCATACTGACCACATATTAGGTATATTCTGGCTATTTAAAAGAATAAGTAGAAATGTTATGCACGGTGATATAAAAGAAAAAATAAATTTGTATTGTAATGATACAGTATATGAATCTATTAAAGAAGTAGCAAAGTATATACTTCCGGAAAAACTTATGAATGCCATATATAGTATTGTAGATTTTAAGGTGTTAAATGATGGAGATAAATATAATATTAACGGAATAGATTATACTTTCTTTGATATTCAAGCAAAAGGAACAAAACAATTTGGATTTGAATGTAGTTTAAATGATAAAAGATTAGCATTTCTTGGAGATGAAACTTTAAATCCAAATCTTTATGATAGAATTAAAGGTTTTGATTATGTTATGCACGAGGCTTTTTGTTTAGATTCAGAAGAAAATATATTCCATGCCTATGAAAAAAATCATTCAACAACAAAAAGTGTTAGTGAAGTAATGAATACATTAGAGGTTAAAAATTTGATTTTATATCATACCGAAGAATCTCATAAAGAAAAAAGAAAAGAATTATACACAAAAGAAGCACAAGAATTTTTTAATGGTAATGTAATAGTACCAAATGATTTAGAAATTATAGAAATAAATTAGAAAGAGAGTGAATTATATATGGGAATAGTAATTGTTGGTGGAGTAATTGAAAAAGATGGTAAATTTCTTTTAGTTCAAGAGGCACAAGAAAAATGCAGAGGTAAATGGAATATACCGGCAGGGCGTTTAGATCCAAATGAAACAATTTTTGATGGAGCTAAAAGAGAAATTAAAGAAGAAACAGGATGCAATGTTGAATTAACAGGTGTCCTACAAATAGGTAATCGAGTGTTAGAAGATGATGTATTTGTAAGTGTGATATTTTCAACTAAATTATTAGACGAAAATATTACATACAACCCTAATGAAATACTAGATGTTAAATGGTTCACTTATGAAGAATTGCTTAATATGAAGGATGAATTAAGGTCATATAATTGGATTATTAACAGCATAACTGCTTTGATTGAAAACAAAGTCGCAGATATTGATTTGGTAAAAATGATGTAATCAATGGAGTATATAATAAATGAATAATAATTATAATCTATTAAGAAGCAAAGATATAATTACAATATTAGATGGAGATTTTCAAATAGAAGAAGTTGATGGTATAAGAATTGCTATGCCATATTTAAGTGGACCAATGCTTTGTGAACTTTCCCAAAAATTTGGATACTATCAGGAATATTACTGGGGAAATAGTTCTAAACCAAATTTGAGTAGATGGCAGTATATGGATAATATTTTGGAATATGTTATTAAAGAAAATAAGACAAGCCAACTTTTGTCATATATGATGGAGAAAGAAAGATTTTCGGATAGTTTGAGAAACCTAAATAATGTAAATGATATAGAAAAAATGTATAAATATATTATAAAAAAAGTTATAGATCAAATTAATTCTATATTGTATTTTGGTGGGCACGAATTAGTTATAATTAATAATCAATATATCATCAAGAATATCGATGAGAAAATTAATATCGATGTTCCGAATATAAATATTGTTGATAGAGATTATATTAAAGATTTATCTGAACGTGCAATGAAAGATATAGATGAAGGAAATTTAGATAGTGCCATTACAAAATCAAGAACCATTTTAGAAGAAACTTTTTGTTACGCTATTGAAATTAAAGGAGAAGAACCTTCTGATAGTGGTGATATTGGGAAGTTATATAAACAAGTAAAAGACTTGTATAATATGCATGCAAATAAAGATATGGATAAAAGAGTTAATAAGTTATTATCTGGGCTTGAAAATATTGTTCAGTCAATTGCTGAAATGAGAAACAATGGAAGTGATTCGCACGGTCTTGGAAATAAGCGAGTAAATATTTCAGACTACCATGCTAGATTAGCTGTAAATTCTTCTACCACTATGGCTGAATTTATTCTCTCTGTATCTCAGAATTCAAAATAATAATTTGAAGTTAAGGGTATGGGAATTCCCATAATAGAATTTATGCGGGAGTATAAATTCAGTGCTGGCTAGACACGACTTTTACTCCCACATTGGAAAACATAGAAAAAGAGGATTAAATTATTTTGATAATTTTTTCCTCTTTTTTTTTGAGATTATTTATACAAAAACATATTCATTTAAGACAATTTCCTCAGCCATATTTTTGTAATTATTCATTAACTTTGTCCACTCAATTGGATTTAATTCTTTACTTTTTTCAGACAGTCTTTCATCGCTTTTGATATAATCATCCATTAGTATTTTGTATAAACTTTCACAAGAATCACTGACTAAAAGAAGATGATGAGTAAGTTTATTTGTTATCAATAGTGTTTCATAAAGTGCTTGTTTGTTTTGTGCAATAAAGTGTAATCTTAGTATTCCGTATTTGCCAATTCTTCCACATTCTTCCTCTTTTTCTAAATATAAATTTGGTATTAAATAATCTTCTTGTCTTGTATATTTTATTTCCATAGTTTTATCAATCCTTTCTTAATTTTAAACATTTATTAGTTCTGTTTTTGGTATAAGAATTAAAGTATCAACTATATTGTTGCCTTCAATATAAGGACAATTTATTATTCCATCTACATAGAAATGTTCTTTCATTAAATTAATATAGTTGTTTAATTCTTCTCCAGAATATAGATTATTTTCCATTTTTTCTAATGACATAATGGTATAATCTTTTTGTAATTCTAATAATTTTTCTTTATTAATTTGTTCTTTATAAGTTATACCAATATTATTATTAGTTAGTAGTTCATTTAAATAATCAATATAATCTTGTGTACTTTTTGAGATAAATCCTTCAGTAAATTTGATATTTTTAATCTCAATATTGTAGTTATCATCTCTAATTATTTCAATAGAAGATATTAATCTATTAATTAATTCTTTTTATGCTTTTCTATTTAAACTATCAAATAAATAAGCAAAACTTAAATTATTTTTAAATATAAAATCTCCATTATCTTCTTCATAATCTAATTTTTTTAGAAGTTCTACTGTGTATTCTTTAAAGTCATTATCTGGATCAAGAGTAGTTTTCTTTTTAGTTAGTTTATCAATCTCTTTTTTAATAACATCATTTTTATGATTAATAGTTTCTACATCAAGAGTAGAACTTAAATATAAGTCAACTAATCTTTTTTCTTGAACTTTTAATTTTTCAATGGCTTTGTCTATTTCCTTTACTTCTTTACTTTTGGTAGAACTACAAGTAATTATTTCGTTAGAATTATCATACATAAATCTAGTTAATTCATTTAAAATTCTTTTTAATTTATCTTCAATTTTATCTGAATTATAATGATAACCATAACCTTTGCAATTAGAGTTTTTACATCTTAAATGATAATAAATTTTAGTTTCATTCTTATACTTTTTAAATGATTCACTAGCAGCAAGTATTTCATTACATATTGGACATTTTACTAATCCTGCAAATAAATGAATATGCTCTCCATAGTTTGGATGTTTATTTTTTTCTAAATTTGCTCTTGTGTGTTCCAAGTAGTTATATCAATAATTGGCTCACAATAGTCTTCAACTCTTAAAACATCCTGTGGTTTTCTTTTATACTTTCCATACTCAAATACACCAATATAAATAGAATTAGTAAGTATCTTATAAACTCTATCTGCTTTCCATTTGCCTAGTTTTAAATAAGCGTTATTATCTTTCATAATAGTTGCAATATTTCTAGTAGAATGTCCTTTTTTACATAGTTCAAATATCTCTTTAACAACTTGTGATTCAATAGGTTCTACTTCTAAATGACCAGTTTCTTTGTTTCTAATATAGCCATAAGGTGCTTTACTTGGGTGTATTTTTTCAAGTGCCATTTCTTCCATTGCTCATTTAGTTCTTGCCCCAATTTCTTTCCCTTCACGTTGACCAAATACTAAATTCATACCAAATATCATTTCACCATTAGCAGTAGATACATCATAAGGTTCAAGTATTAATTCAATCTTAACATCGTGTTCTTCACAGTAATTAAGTAGCCAGAATCCATCATAATTATTTCTAGTTAATCTATCTACTTTAATAGCAATCAACTTATCAATTTTCTTTGATTTGATATCTTTTAATAATCTTTGCATTTCAGGTCTCATTAAATCTTTACCAGAATGTCCTGCATCATTATAGACATCCATAATATCATAATTATTCTTTTCACAATATTCTTTTATCATTCGAAGTTGTGAATCAATAGAATAGCCATTATCTCTTTGATCATCAGTAGATACTCCTATGGAACGCATATACCGTATTATTTTAAAACATTAGATTTAATAAATTTTGATTATAAAATAAATACCAGTATCACTATTGTTACTGGCATGAAACAAGAGAAAGTTAGTATTGATAAATTAAATATTACAATCTCTTTTGGTATATAAAATAGCATGTTTCAAATTAAAATAATGATTGTTAAATAAAAAGGAAAAAGAATATTGACTATATGAATTATCAATATCCTTTTTTATAATGTGAATTATAGTTTTTTTGATTTGTTAATTGACTCAAATATCATATTAATATTGTCATTAGCATTTTGGTTATTACTGGTAGTTATGTCTCTTTTGATTTGAGCTAAGATATCTAAATCCAATTTTTCTTTTCCTACTAACATTTCTGAAAGTCTACTAGAAATTGTTTCAATAGGATATATTGAACTTACTGCACTTATTAATGGTTGTAAATCTAATAAACATCTACTATAATCTCCTAATTGTTTATCAATTATCTTTTTCTTTCTTTCTTCGTCAATTAATTTTTGTGTTGTATTTTGTATGGCCTGAATATGTCCAATCGTTTGTAATAGCTTAAAACCTATGATATCTATTGGATTAGGTACTATTATGCTTTTACCATTAGAAGTTAATTTAACAAGATTAATTCCTAATTCACAATCTCTCGGATCACTTATATGTAGAACAGATTTCCCTTTTGATGAGATTTTATCAAAATCTGGGATAATATCATATAAATTATAAATAAATGCTTTACTTGGTTCACCAGAAACATAAACATAATCAGTGTCATTAATTTGTCTTCTAAATTGAGAAAAATTATTTTTTGCTTCAACTGGAATATCATAAATAGAACCCATTCCAATTATCTTTCCATTATCAACCATTATTTCTTGCATACTGTCTGCACAAATAAATGGCAGTGTTGCTAAAGAACCAGCCATATAATATAGTACATTTCCATTTTTATTAATAGGTGGTTTTGTTTTATAATATAATTCACATAAATCCCACGCAATTTCTTCTATATTTCTCATACTCATTCCTCTCAATTTTGTCTTTCAAATTTAATCCATTTTATTAGGCCATAAACGTTAATTAATAAGTATCCTATTGATACTAACAACATCATTACTGCATTAGGACTTTTATTAAAAACATTAATAATCCAAATTGATAAATCAAAAGTATTATTAAATAACCATATTATCCAACATTCTTTAAATCTTAAATTCATAAGAATAATTCCGCACAAGTTTATAACATTACTGCTTGAATCTAGAAATGCTAATTGTTGACCTGGTATTTTTGTCAAAAGAAAACCTAATAGTAAGCTTCCAAGTATACAACTAGTAATTATTATAATTGAGTTTTTTAATGTAAAACCTCTAATACTTACCTCATTGCTACTATTCTTGTTTTTAATCCAACTAACATATCCTTGTATTTGTGATGGAAAGAATACAATTACTGATAATATAGCAATACCATATAATCCATTTATATAAGAAATGTAAGCATTTAACAAGCAAAAAGCGGCTCCAAATATATAGTTATAAGTCTTACCAATACTTGCATAATATGCATTTAATAATCCACAAGTAAGTGTTAGAGTTCCTAAAAAATAATCTTTAGTAATAATTCCACATAGTATAGAAAATAATACAATTATAATAGTATAAATTTTATTTCTCATAAACTTACCTCTAAATCACATTTTCTTTTCCAATTAATCTTTTCAAATTATTGATAAAAATATTATGAAGTTCTAATCCTTTATGACTCATTGTATAATTCTCTAAAACATAAATATTATAATTGTTTTCAAATAAATCTAATGCAGTTTTATATACACAGGCGTCAGTATCAAATCCACACAAAAATATTTCATCAATATTATTTTCATCAATAAATTGTTTTAATTCATCATTTAGTGCTGTATAGGTATTTTTATTAATAATTTTATGATAGTTTGTATTTATTGCAATTTCTTGTCCATTACTTAAAAGACAACCTTTGTAATCTAATCTCTTATACCATATACTATTCTCGTTATTTATAAATTTTGTAAAAACTATATAATTGTATTCTTTAGAATTAACTAGTTCACTTATTCTATCTTTTACATCTTTTGTATTATTGTTTATGAAATCATTTTGAACATCTATGACTAATAAAAGTTTATTCATCTTTTCACCAACTATCTTTTAATTAATATATTTGTAATTTTTTCATTACAACTATAAGAATAACCAATTTTACCTTCATTTAACCAATACTGATTTTCTTCGGAGTCTTCTTCTGTTTTAGCAATAAATATGGGTTGTAAAATATGCATTGCGTTTGCTAATTTATAAAAAGTCCAAAATGTTTGAAGTTCATATTCAGTTAATTGATTATATTTATTATACTCGGTTAACAATGTTGTAATATTATCAATTGTTGTTTGCTCTGAGCTTTCATCTAAACACATATTACAAGATATAACTGCTAAATCTATTATTCTTGGTAAATAGTTAGAAACAGCAAAATCTATAATCCATATTTTTGAATTGTTATCTTTCATTACATTTGTATTGATTATATCTCCGTGAACAAATGCTTTTGGCAATTTATCAAAATCAATGTTTTGTAATTCTTTTAATAGATTATCAAATTCTTTCTGATAATATTTTTCAAGATAAATTCTCTTTTGTTTATATTCTTCTTCAAAATTTATTATCGCCCATGTATCATATATAAAATTAGGCTTAATATCTAAATTATTTATCATAGCGGTTTGTCTAGCTAATTCTTCGATTTCGTATTTACTGGTTTTTTGTTTTAATTCAAAAAAGTTTTTACCATTAATATACTCAAATACGCAAATATCATAGTGATTATTTTCATAATCTAAAGATAATGAGATGTCTCCATCAACAAGCAAAGGTTTTGGTGCATTAATATTACTATTTGCAACAACTCTAATTCGATTTAGATAATTATTTATATCTTCATTAGTTCTAAATTTATTAAAAATTTTAACACAATATTTACCTTTTGAAGTGGTTAAGTAATAATTATAATCCTCATAACCAATAGTAATTAATTCATTTGAAACAAAATTCCCCAAATTATATTTATTACATATTTGTTCTGATATATTTTTCAAATCTGTATTTAATCCTATTCTTTTATTAAAATCTTGTAGTTCAAAAGTATTCATTTTATTGCCTCTCTTTCAAAAGTTTTTATCTAATATAATTATATCATTAAATCATAATTTATCATATATTTTGGTCATTAAAAAATTTAATATGTTAATTAATATACTTATACACCGTCAAATATCTAACTCAAAACTTATAGTGTTTACAATAGTTCACAAAGATTTTATAAAACATTTTTGGCATATAACATTCAATATTTTATCCTTATTGACTTAAAACAAATGAGTGATACAATAAGGTAGAATATGAAATAATTAGGTGTAGACGCATCTATTAAAAGTACTAATTACACGAAAAGATTAGTATCTTTTTTCATATTCAACCAATTCCCCAATATTAGGATTTTATGGCTGTAAGTTAGGCAATAAATAATGAAAAAAATAACTTGATTTTAGCCGAAAATAGCATTTTTTACTATCTAAAAAGTGTGTACGATTGTTATACACCCCTTATTTTATAAGGAACAAAAGTTAACGGTTGTATAACAAATCTTTCAAATGTAAACACTTATATTTTTACTAAACCCTTATGAAATAAGGGAAAACTCACTACTGGTGAGTTGTTTGTAAACAGGTTTATCCTGCTTTATATAGAGTATTAAATTATGGTCAAAGATTTTAAAAAAACACTTGTTTTAATGGTCGAAGTTATGGCCGTAAATTATATTATTTTTAATAATTTTATGGCCAATAGTTTTATTAGATTTATAGCTATATCACTAGCTATTTTTTTATGGGCTGTATTAAAAAATAAAGTGCGTTATAATTTTTAAAGAAGTTTAAAGAAAGTTGGTGCTTAACTATGAAATGAATTGTTTAAGAATTTAAAGGGGGTAATAAAATTATGATGAAAGAAAGTGATAAACATTATGAATATTTAAGAGCTTATATAGCTGAACTTGCTATGTTAGAATTTATAAAAGATAATAACTTAATTAATGATATTGAATACAAAAAGATTAAAAATAAAATTGAAAATGAATATGCAAAACGTAATAAATTAAACAATTCTAATTATAGTTTTGCATAATAAAAATATTATTTGAAATATGCTATTATTCAACAATTAGGAAAGGAATAAATGAATAATAACAATGTAGAAATAATAAAACCAACTTTAAAAACTATATGTATAAAACAAAATAGAGAAATAAAATTAATACGTGCTTGTGCTTATTGTAGAGTTTCGACTGATAACGAAGATCAAAAAACAAGTTATAAATCTCAACGAATACATTATAAAAATATGATTGAAGAAAATCCAAATTATGAGTTCGTAGGAATATATGCAGATGAAGGTATAACTGGTACACAAACTAAAAAAAGAGAACAATTTAATCAAATGATGAATGACACTATTAATGGAAAAATAGATTTAATAATTGCAAAATCTATTTCAAGATTTGCAAGAAATACTGTTGATACTTTAAATTGTGTAAGACTACTTAGAGAACATAAAGTTGATGTATTTTTCGAAAAAGAAAATATCCATACACTAGGTTTATCTAATGAATTGTTTTTAACTTTATATAGTGCATTTGCTCAAGCTGAGAGTGAATCTATATCAGAAAATGTTAAAGCCGGTGTTAGAATGAAAATGAAACGTGGTTGTATGGTTGGTAAATATGCACCATTTGGTTATTTATATGATAAAGAAAAAGATATAATATACCCAGATGAAAGCAAAAAAGATATTATTATCTATATCTTTGAAGAATACTCTAAAGGAATTGGTTTTAGAACTATTACACTTAATTTAAATGAACTTGGAATACCTAGTCCAACCGGTAGAAAATGGTGCCATGCATCGGTAAGAAGAATAATAACAAACGAAAAATATGTTGGCGATTTAAGAAGTGGTAAATATTATTCTGATAATGTAATATCTCATAAAAGAAAAGTTAATTATGGCGAGAAAGAACAATATTTTACCTCTAATCATCACGAGGCTATTGTATCTCGTGAGTTATGGAATAAGTGTCAAGAAATATTAGAAAAAAGAAGTAAGATAGTTAAACATGATGGCAATAGAGATAAATTCAGTAGAAAGTATCCGTTTAGTAGTAAAATCTATTGTGGTATATGTGGAGAAAGATTTATAAGACGTTCATATAAAATTAGAAGTAATAATAAAGAAATAGCTTATTGGGTTTGCAGAAGTCATAGAAATCAAATTGAGTGTTCTAATTTACTTCATTATAAACAAGAAGAATTAGAAGATATATTTATTAAAGTTTATAATGAATTGTTTGAAAATAAAGATAAATATATTAATACTTTTATTAAGAAAATTGATGAAGTAATTAATGAAAATAACAACTTCAATTCGGATAAAATAAAAGAGGATATTTTAAATCTTCAAAATAGATTATCTAATTTAATTGACTTAAAATTAGATAATAAAATATCACAAGAAATACTAAATAATAAAGAAATAGAAATAACTAATAAAATTAAAGAGTTAGAAAATAAACTTGCTGATAATAAAGATTTAGAATTATCTCGTAAAGAAAAGTTAGAACAAATAAATAATATTACAAAGATTTTAAAACAATATAAAGGATTAACTAAATTTAATGAAGATATATTTAATAATTTAGTAGATAGAATTATTATTGGCGAAAAGTTAGATAATGGCAAAGAAGATTTATATAAAATAAAATTCATTCTTAAAACTGGCGAAATGATTAAAGACAATCTACCAAATAGCAAATTAAAAATTGGTAGTGATATGGGACATTATGGTTTTAGTATAAATAAGCAATCACTTGAAATAAAAGAAGATAATGTGTCTGCCTATGTATTACGTAAGAACTCTTACATAAACTCCACATCTCATAATTTTCCTCCTTTCCTCAAATTTTGAGAAATATTAAATACCTCTCATATGTTTCCTCACTTAAATGCAAAAAGTGTACCCTAAATTTAAAAATTTCTTAAAAAGTTTTAATTTCTTTCAAATTATACTTTTCTTTACGCTCTTTAATGTAGAATAGTTTATTACTAATTTCATTTACTTTATATTCAAATATAGTAATAGTAATGGGATATATAATTAGATACTCAGTTGGTTCAATAAACTGCAAATTAGTATTTAGAAGAACTTTAACTTTTCCTTTTTTAGTTTTATAAGTAAATTCTTTAATAAGTTCTAGTAGTTTAGGATTAGGTTTGAGTTCTTGGGTAATTTTAAATTCAAGCATAAAAAATGTCCTCCTTCCTAGAAAGAGAACATTATCTTTATATTTGGTAGAACAAGCCTTCAAGCCTGACTACGGACAAAATAAAAACTTACGAACTTTAATTAGTCCGTAAGTTGTCTTCAAATGGAGCGATAACTTTACTTATATTCGAAAAATTATACTCTCAAAGTTGTAACGATTAAATCAACTAAATAAATTATATATTATTTTAATAATAAAATCAATAGAAAAAAGCATAAAATGTATTGACTTTTTATAAAAATGGTATAAAATATAACAAAAGCGAAAAAAATATTTTAAAAAATGGTATCATTTAGTTCGTTTTATGATATAATACTATTGAAAGGATGATTATTATGATAAGATATGTTAAACTAGTTAATTATAAGTCACTTGTTAATCTATATGTTGACTTTATGAAAACTAAAACAAAACCTAAAAATCTAGTACTTATTTATGGTGAGAATGGAATAGGAAAATCAAATTTTGCAAATTCATTTTACACACTTAATGAGACAATGAGAACTATGTCTTCTATTGAAATGTTTAAAAAGATAATTGAAAAATCAGAAGCTAAACCTAATCAATATAAAAATTTTATTGAAAAACATATAAAAGATAGATTTAAAGATGTCAAAATGATTATAAATGATTGTAAAACTATTGATTCAAACGGTAACATGCTAATGGAATATGGTTTTATTTGCAATAAAAAAAATGGTATTTATCATATTGAGATGAATAATGAAGAAATTGTATCTGAAAAACTAGAATATGTTATTAATAAAAATCAAACTTATTTTTTTGATATAGATAAAAATAATGTTAAAATTAATGCAAGCATTTTTACTGATAAAAATTATTATAATGAATTCCTCGAATTAATTGATAAATATTGGGGCAAGCATTCTTTTCTTTCTATTTTGTCTTATGAGATTGAAGATAAGAAAAGAGAATATATGAATAAAAAAATTTCAAAAAGTTTGCATGATGTATTATTATATTTGAAAATGATGTGCACAAAAATTAAAGGTGGTAATCATAGCGAATTTGGCATCATAGGAACTCAACATATTTTAATGGATGATTTAGAAGAAGGCAAAATATCTATAAAATATGAAAAAGAACTTGATAAAAATGAGTATTTAATTAATGAAATATTTACTACTTTGTATACTGATATAAAAAATGTTTACTATAAAAGAACTATTGAGGACAATTATATAAAATATAAACTTTTTAGTAAGAAAATGATATATGGAAAAATAATGGATGTAGATTTTTCTCTTGAATCTACAGGAACGCAAAATATTTTAACATTAGTACCTTATCTAATATCTGCGTGTGAAGGTCAGACAGTAATAATTGATGAGTTGGATACTGGAATACATGATTTACTAGTAAAAAACTTGTTAGAATGTATTGCGAGATATGTTAAAGGTCAACTAATTATTACTACACACAATACAATGCTAATAGATTCATCAATACCATCTGAAAATATTTATATTTTTAATGCAAATAGTAAAGCTGAAAAAGAACTAATTGCAATAACTGACTTCGAAGGAAGAATTCATAAAAATAATAGTCCGAGAAAAAGATATCTTAATGGAGTATATGGTGGAATACCTATGTTTACTGATATAGATTTTGAGGAATTAATAGAAAATTTAAAATAAAGGATAAATGATTAATGAAGTCGTTAAATTATACAAAAGCAGTTGTAATTGTTCATGGCAAGTCTGAAAAACAAATTTGTCAATATATAAAAAATAAACTTAGATTAAAAATGGAAATATATAGTGATAAAAATGGTGAAAAAGCAATACAAATAACTAGTTTAAAAAATACACTTAATAATAAGATTTTTAAATCATTTAAGAATTTTATTAAAACATATGAAGATATTAAATTAACTAATGACGAAAAAAATATAGACGATGAATTTAAAATATTCATTATTATGGATACTGATGATTGCACTGAAAAACAAAAAAAAGATTTTATTAATAAGGAAATATTTAAGGAACATTGGGCATATAAATATATTGTGCCTATATATAACATTCCAGAACTTGAATCAGTTTTAGAAATGGCAAAAATTCCGTTTACAAAAACAGGAGATAAAAGAAAAAAAGAATATATTAAATTATTTCCAACTGATCCAAGATATGAGAAAACTGATGAAATTCAGATTAAAGAATTACTAAATACTTTAAAAAAACAAAATAATACTAATTTAAATGAGTTTTTAGATTTTTGTCTAAAATCATCTAATTAATATACTTACAATACTTGATACTTTTACCTCAATAATGACATTAATATTGCCTATTTGGATTTCAATAATTTTATTGTTAATAGTTGTTATAATTAAGTTAATGAATCAAATGGAGGAAAATATTATAAAAAATAATAGTGGTGTAAAAAACTGCGGTGTATGTAGGCAACCAAATTATTTATTATTGATGGTGTATTAAGTTTGTATAGATGCGCAGTTTGAGGTGCAAATCCTCAGCCTACACCTAATATTTGTTAAATAATAAAATATATGATATAATTTTAGTAGGAGGTAGATATTTATGGATAATAAGTCGTCAGGAAGAGTAATGTTAGAAAGAGCAATAGAATCTGGAAAAGGAACTTTAAGATTATTTAGTGCATTTATTGAAGAAACTGTTTTAAAAGGGAAATCAATTAGTAAAATAGCAAATAGTACATATTTAGTTGCATTAAGTGAGTTAGCAAAGTCATATGCAAGTTTTGATTCTACAAGTGCTATAAATCAATTAGATAATTTCTTTGCTTTAGTTACAACTGTTTCAAGAGTTCAAAGCGGTATGCTTATGGAAGGAATAATTGATAAAGAATATAATTATACATATGGTCAAACTATTATAGAAAATTCAAAACCAATGAATAATTATCCTGGTGCAGTAGAAGATCATAATCAACAACTTTTAAGATTAAACCAACAACATGAAATAGATTTAGCATCATGTAAAAAGCAAATATATCCTGAATCATTGTTGAAATCAAAACGTGAGGCACCATTTGTTGCTAAAGATGGAGCAGAATATCCAACCATATTAGATTATGTAGCATATGTAACTAAATTACAAGAAGAGATGGAAAAGACATCTTCTGGTCCAAAAAAATAGAAAAAGACAAAACTAGGTCATAAACTCCTAGAATTGTCTTTTTCTTTTTGTATGTCTTTATCAAAATTATTAATATTATCTTGCATAGATTTTGCTCTTTCTTTTATATCTTTACAATATTTGTCATACTTACGAAGTTTTTTAATTTTAGGTTGAATATCATTTATTTCAGCAAGTATTTTAGATTTATCTTCTTCATTTTTAACTTTATGATATTTTTTCCAAAGGCTTTCTCTTTTATCCATAAAAATTTTATATTCCTCATAATTGATTTTAGAAAAATGATTTAAGTCTTCTTCTGTTTCAATGTTATTCTTTTTCATAAATACTATTTGATTTGAATATTCATCTAATTTTGTAATTTCTTTTCTAATTGAGTATGGTAGATATTGTTTAGGATGCTTCTTTGGAAATACGCCTAATAAATAACAATAGTATAAGTATAAGCCATAAATACCTTTATGCGATTTATTAGTCTTTAAGTATTCTTCAAAAATAGACTTTTGAGGTATAGGCTTAAATACAATTTGTCTTGATAAATATAATCTTTTGCTAATACCATCTTTAGAATATTCTTTACCAAATGCTTTTTCTATTCTAACCTTATCCTCATTATCTTTATAAATAGTTATAGTGTCATTTTTAGAGTATATTTTGTATCCTAACTCTCTCATTCTTTGAACAACTTGTTTAAGTGTTACTGAATAGCTAATAACATTATCTAAATCTTCTTTTAATATTCTATAATAGTCATCACTTAATACTTTATTCTTGTAGGTGTTTTTGTAGCCTATATCTTCATCTAAAGTTGATAATCCATATTCAACACATAATGAGTCTGATATATGTCTTAACTTAGCTAGATTAGTCCTATTGTTGTTATACTTTTTACCAGTTTTAAATGAAACAGAATTCACTATGAAATGATTATGAATATGATTAGTGTTTTGATGTGTTGCTACAACCACTTCAAAGTCCTTAAACATTTCTTCTGCAAACTTTACTCCAATCTCATGAGCAATATCAGAAGTAACTTCTCCTTCTTTAAAAGATTGATAACTATGAAACGCTAATATCCCATTTGTTTTTCCATATTCTTCTTTTGTAAAAAGCATATCTTCATAAGGATTTCTTTCAGAGCAGTTTATTGAACTAACATAACATACTTTTTCGTTTTTATAATTGTTTTCTGTATTCTCAATTTCAAGATAACTATATAAGTTTTTTCCATAATCTTTATTGATGGTTTTTTCGGGATTAATGATATAATTTATTGACTGTTTTAAATTATTTTTAATACTCCAAATAGAAGTAGTCGCCATAATTAAGGTTTAGCCTTTCTATATAGTGGATTTTTGGGGTGGGAGTAAAAATCCGTTGCTTGCTTATAGAAAGAATCAATCATAGATTAACTCTTTTAAAATAATTTCTTCAGTCATATTTCTATAATTATTCATCAATTTAACCCATTCAATTTGATTATTATCTTTACTTTTTTCAGATAGTTTGTCGTCATTTTCAATATAGTTACTCATTAAAATATTGTATCTTTTAGAGCATTCAATACTGACCGAAAGAAGATGATTTGTTAATTCATTTTTCATCAGTAATGACACATATAATCCTTTTTTATGATTTTTAATATAATCTAATCTTAAATATCCATACTTATTAAGTTGTTTATAATTCTGTTTTTTAATTGTTAAATTTGGCAATAAATAGTCACCAATTTTTGTATATTCAATATTCATAATTTTATTATTTCCTTTCTAATTTTCTAATAATTTATTAGTTTTATAACTTATAATTCCGTATTTATCTTTAATATCTTCTCTTAATATTGGAAAATCATTTGAATTGGTAAGTGCTACAAATCTAATAATTTTTTCATCAATTTTAGGTTGATATTCTAATATTATTTCATTAGTTTCATCATCAATTTTTTTGTACATTTCATAAAAAGAAGTTTCAAAATATTCATTCATTTTATTTAAATATTTGTTTAATTCATCTTTTGACATTCGACTACCTTTAATTATTTCTTCATTATTATTAATCATAACGGGAACAGCTACATCAAATATTCCAGCATCATAAAATCTTATTAACTCTTTAATAAATCCATTTTTAAAATTAATTTTCTCAAGAATTAAATTTCCTTTATCATCCTTTTTAATTTCAATAGTATCAATAAATTTAGAAATAAATTCTTGTTTTTCTGACTTATCCATATCATTCCATTTTGATTTCAATAATGAATTTAAAGTATCAAATCTTATCATTTTTTCTCTTTCTAAATCTCTTTCAGCAAGTAATTCGTGAGGTGAGTAATTAAAAGTTTCTAAATTAATTAATTCTAGTTTTTTACCTTCTAACTTGGCAAGTTTATCTTCAATTAGTTTATAATCTTCTTTAAAATCATCCATTTCTACAATACCTTTAATGTAGGCTTGTTTAATTCTTTCTCTTTGTTTTTCTAAACTTCTAATTTCTTTATCAATAGAATTTGTATCAATTTTACTATTCTTATCTTCTAGAATAGGTAAGAAAAATTTTTTGACAGCCATATCATATTCTAATAAATCGTAAATAAAATTCTTCAGTAATTTTTCTACATGGCTCTCGTTAAAGTTAATATGACAATGCTCACAAGTATAATACATATATTTTCTTTTAGTACCGCCAGAACCTTTACATTTCATTATCCTTCCACAATCTGGGCATTTAAGCCTTTGGAAAAAAGTATAAATTCTATCTCTAGTATAAGTTCTTTGATTTCTTTCTTTTTGTCTTTGGCATTCTTCCCATTTGGCACGAGATATAATGGGTTCTACAACATTCATATAAACTATTGGTTCTAAGTTTTCTTGTTTGCCAATTCGTTTATATTGTTCATAATCACCCATATAAATTTTATTATCTATAATCTTTTGAATAGTAGTATCTCTCCATTTCTTTTTAGGATAAATATCATTTTCTTTAAAGTAATTAGCAATTTGCTGAAAACTTTTACCCTCTAAATACATATCAAATATTTTTTCTACATAGGGACGAGTAGCATTATCAATAATCATTGTTTTATCATCAGCACTCTTATAACCAAATGGTCTTTGACCTGGAATATGTCCTGATTTAATTGCACCATTTAATCCAAATTTTGTTCTTTCTGATACAATTTCTATTTCTAACTGTGATAAAACTGTAAGCATTCTTACAAAGAATCTTCCATTAGCAGTAGAAGTATTAACATCATCTCTATCACATAGTAGAAAGCAATTATATTGTTCTAAAACTGATATTAGTTCTTCCAAATCACGAACCGAACGGGTAATTCTATCTAGTTTATAAGCAACAATATAATTTATTTTTCCTTCTTTCATATCTTGTAGCATTGCTTGAAATTGAGGTCTATGTTCCATATCCTTAGCAGATATTCCAGCGTCTTTATAGACCTTATAAACTTCTAAATCTTTAAAATTACATAATTGAAGCAATTTTTCTTCCTGTTCTCCTAAACTAAATCCTTCTCTTGCTTGATCTTCTGTTGATACACGAATATAAACTCCTGCTGTTTTCCTTTCATTATCCATAATTATCATTCTCCTTTCTTTTTAGGGTAGTGAAAGGCACCAAAAAAGGTGTCACATAACAAGGACACCTCTAGATTTTATTGATTATTTGTACGACAAAAACAACCAATATTATGGGAGTATCTAAACTCTCAAATCAATTTAATGCCTTGCTATGTATTCTGATAATTCAGATAATGGAACTTTATTTTGTAAGTTTCCTAAATAAAAATATTTTTGTTCATTAAAGAACAAGTATAACTGGTTATTTATTATAACCTTATGAGGTTCAACATACGCTAGATTAGTATGTTCAACAATTCGTAAGCAACCTTCGTAGATTTTATATTTCTGCTTACTAAATTTGCAAGACCAATCGATTTTGGTTTTGAGTTCATCACTCATATTGATTTTCTTCTTAATTATTTTAATCATATCACATCACACCTTTCTTTGCAATAACGCACAAAAAAATCAACTATTTCTAGTTGACTTAATCATTAACGTCACATTGGTGCGACGATTTTATCTTATGGAGCGGACGATGGGAATCGGACCCACGTAGTTAGCTTGGAAGGCTAAGGTTCTACCATTAAACTACGTCCGCATCAAGTAGACATTTAAAATTATAACATATATAAAATAGATGTCAATACTAAATTTTAAAAAATAACAAAAAAATTTGTTAAAAAGGTATATGTAAAATGTATTATCAAATTCTACCTACAAAGATAGTTTATCCCAAAATTCCATCAAATATACCGATTGATAAAATAGACATAATAATACCAGCCATTAATACACCAATACAAGCAGCCAAGAAAGATTTCTTTTTATCCATTTCAAGCATTGCAGCAATAAGACATCCTGTCCAAGCACCAGTTCCAGGTAATGGTATACCAACAAAAAGAACTAATCCCCAAAAACCATACTTTTCAATTTGTCCCTTTTTCTGTTCTACCTTTTTATCAAGCCAAAGTACAAATTTTTTGAAACGACCTACATTACTTGTACGCATCTTATCTATAATAGATTTAATTAACCAAAGTATAAAAGGAACAGGTAATATATTTCCGATATAACAAATTATAAAAGACACGACCGGATTCAAGCCAAGTGCTCTAGCTGCCAGTATTCCTCCACGAAGTTCCAAAATAGGTGCCATAGAAAGTAAAAATGCAATCAACTCTCTTCCAAAAGGAATTGCCTTAATACCTCCCAAAACTCCTAATAAAAACGTTACTAATTTTTCTGTCATAATTATCCTCCACTAATTCTATTCAATTATATTAAATAAATGCACAGTCATGTTGAAAAAAACATAACTGAAATTATCCTAATATTCCTATTTAATATAATATCATACGCAGATTAGTTTGTACATACCATTAATAATTTCACTCACGCTATATATAAATTCCATTGTTTCATGCCGTTTCATTGTATATAAAAAAAATAAAACAATATAATTTTATAGGTGATACTATATGGATCAATACGTTTTAAACTTAATAAATAATTATGGTTACTTCGGAATGTTTTTTGGAATGGTATTAGAAGCAGTAATTATAATAATACCAAGCGAACTCATATTAGCAACAGGTGGAATACTAGCAGGGCAGGGAATCTTTACATTCTTTGGTGCTTTTTTAACCGGCCTTTTAGGAAGCGTTTTTTGTGCAATTGTAATATATGGAATGGGTTATTATGGCGGAAAAGGATTCGCAAAAAAATATGGAAAATATTTCTTTATGAAAGAAGAGGATTTAGATAAAACAGACACATGGTTTGAAAAATATGGATTACTAGCCGCATGCATCGGCCGAAACATCCCAATAATAAGAACATTAATTTCTCTACCAGTAGGAGTAACAAGACTTTCTTTTAAAAAATTTTTGCTTTACACAACATTAGGAAGTATTCCATGGACATTTGTATTTGTATACTTTGGCTTTTCCCTAGGAAAAAACTGGACAATATTAACTAAAATAACTTCAAGAATGAAAGTTCCAATAAGAATACTGTTAATAATATTTGTAATAAGTTTCATATATGTAAAAGTAAAAAAAATAATAAAAAAAAGAAAATCCTAGTCAATATAGAATTTTCCACTTAAATAACACTCGATAGTTTTTTTACTTGCAGAAAATATATTAGTTGGAATTCTATCCTTATCAAACCATTTCCAAGCAACGATTTCACCCGGCTCCATAACCTTTGCCTCACCAACAAAATCTCTTGATAGCATTCCAACAGAAACATAATGTGCAAATTGATTCATATCAGTTTGAACGCAAAAAACCTCTAAACTTCCAACATCAATATCAGCCTCTTCCTTTACTTCACGCCTACCAGCTTCATAAAAAGTTTCACCATATTCAATGTTACCACCAGGGAGGCTCCAAGAACCTTCTTCATGCATTTCACTATCCGCAGTCAATGAATTATCACTTCGCTTACCCATAAGTATTTGATTTTTATCATTTATTAATATAACGCCACAACCAGCGCCAATAACTCTGTCTTTACCCATCATAAATCCTCCATAAGAAGATTATAATATTATTACTATTTTTTATCAACGCTTATATTATATAAACTAGGACCCTTTACAACCCGACCCTTAATATCAAACCTAGAACCATGACAAGGACAATCCCAGGTTTTATCAATACTATTAAAAACCAACCCACATCCTAAATGTGGACAAGTACTTTTAACAATGAATTCATTACCATTATCATCAGTGTAAATTCCATACTGAACTCCATCGATCTCCTTTATCATAGATTCCTTATAAAATGAGGGCTTTTTATTTATTTTTGACAAAATATAATGGTATCCATTTGACAGATTATAACTTAAATAGCTTGTCAGTTTGTTTACATTAAACTCTCTATTTGGATCAAAAAGAGTGGAATAGTTATTTTCTTTTTGCATAATTAAATCACTTATTATTTTTCCTGCAATAGTGCCATTTGTCATACCCCATGAATTGTACCCTGTACCTATCAAAAGATTGGGGTTATCTTTTTCCAAGTATCCAATTAGTGGAAGATGATCACTAGTTTCAATATCATAATTAAACCAATAATACTTAATATTTTCACTAAGTTGAGTCTTCATTACCCAAAATAAATTATCAAAGTTTTTCTCATTATCCATATTACTACCCAAATCTCTTTCTTCTCCAGCATATATAATGTAATCCTTATAATCAGTGTGATATCTTAACGAATATATATTATCATCCTCACTAATTGAGTTAAATCTTCTATTTTTATCAATAGTTGCTGCACAAAGATATCCTTTTTTAATTTTAGTTTTAAATGGGAAAAAAAATGGTTTTAAAAAGAAAGGATAGAAACAGGCAAGAACAACTTTTTTAGTTGTAATTTTATATTTATCCGTAAAAGCAATATAACCATCATCAGTACGTTCTAATTTAACAATTTTAGTTTTCTCATATATTTTAATATTATTATCCTTAATAATTTCTTTAAGCCCCATCATATATTTTACAGGATTAAAAACCGCAGTATCATTAACTTTAATCGCATTAATACACGGAAACTTAATAGGTAAGCTATTAAATATCTTATATTTTAAATTATTATAATCTAATAACTTAACAATAGCCTCAATTCTACTAAATTCACCCTTTTTATTAGTAAAAACAAAAGAATTATTACTTTCAAAATCACATTTAATGTTGTTCTCAATAATTATATCCTTAATAAGTTCAATTGCATCTACTTGAGAAGATAAATATTTTGACGCCGTATCAATATCATATATATCAGAAATTTTTTCATATATTGATCCCTGCAGATATGTCAACTTCCCAGTGGAATTAGAACTCTGACCATAACAAGTTCTAGATGAATCAACCAAAGTAACATCATATCCAGAATCCTTCAAAAAATATGCAGAAGAAAGCCCAGTTATTCCACCCCCAATTATTAAGATGTCAGTCTTAATATCATTTTTAAGTGTATTACACTTTTTATTCCTTATGCCTTTTAACCAAATACTTTTATTTATCATTTCCTTCACCATTACATAATGTTAAATAATTATAAAAAATAAACTAAAAATAATAAAATTATAAAAAATGGTTGATTTTTAATAGAATTTACTTTTTAAATTATTTACTTTTTATTGAATTTTTTAGAAAATGTGGTATAATGTAGAAAGTTTGTTTAAGGAAGTGTACGTTATGAAGAAAAGAAATATCGCAATTATTGCCCATGTTGACCATGGTAAAACTACATTAGTTGATGAAATATTAAAATCAAGTGGAACATTTAGAGAAAATGAAGATGTAAGTAATATCTCAATGGATTCAAACCAACTAGAAAAAGAAAGAGGTATCACTATATTAGCTAAAACTACCGCTATAGATTACAATGGTTATAGAATTAATATATTAGATACTCCAGGACATGCTGACTTTGGTGGTGAAGTAGAGCGTATCATGAATATGGTTGATGGAGTATTACTAGTTGTAGATGCTTATGAGGGAACAATGCCTCAAACTAGATTCGTATTAAAAAAAGCATTAGAAGCACATGTTAAACCAATAGTAGTAGTTAATAAAGTAGATAAACCAAGTGCAAGATGCTTAGAGGTTGTTGATGAAGTACTAGATTTATTTATAGAATTAGGAGCTGAAGAAGATTGGTTAGACTTTAAAGTTGTTTACGCATCAGCACTAAATGGTACATCAAGCCTAGATCCAGATATTTCCACTCAAACAAAGGGCTTTAAAGAATTATTAGACTTAATAATAGATGAAATTCCAGCACCTAGTGGAGATCCTAATGCACCGCTTCAATTCCAACCAGCATTATTAGATTACAATGAATATGTAGGCAGAATTGGTGTAGGACGTGTACACAATGGTAAAATAAAAGTAGGTCAAATGGTAGATTGTATAAGACTAGATGGCTCTGTAAAACAATTTAGAGTACAAAAATTGTTTGGTTACCTTGGCCTTAAGAGAATAGAAATAGAAGAAGCAGAAGCAGGAGATATTTGCGCAGTCGCAGGACTTAGTGATATATCAGTAGGTGAAACACTATGCGATCCAAATAAAAGAGAACCACTTCCAGTATTACACGTAGATGAACCTACTTTGCAAATGACAATAGGAGTTAATACATCTCCATTTGTAGGAAAAGATGGTAAACTTCTAACTGCAAGAAAGATAGAAGAAAGACTTAACAAAGAGTTACAAAAAGATGTTAGTTTAAGAGTAGAACCAAATGATAGCGAATCGTGGATTGTATCAGGCCGTGGAGAACTTCACTTATCTATATTAATTGAAAATATGCGTCGTGAAGGATTTGAGCTTCAAGTAAGTAAACCAGCAGTAATTATAAAAGAAATAGATGGCGTTAAAATGGAACCATATGAGGAACTTCAAATTGAATGTCCTGATGATACAGTAGGTAGTGTTATTGAACAACTAGGAACACGTGGAGCTATAATGGAATCAATGTCTAACCTAAATGGACAAACAAGACTTATATATACAATTCCATCACGTGGATTAATTGGATTTACAACTAACTTCATGACTTTAACTAAAGGATACGGAATTATAAACCATTCATTTAAAGAATATAGACCTATGGCAACTGTTGATGTTGGTGAACGTCCGCTAGGAGTTCTAGTATCAATGGAAAATGGTAAAGCAACTGCTTATGCATTAGGTGGACTAGAAGACCGTGGAGTTATGTTTATAGAACCAGGTGTAGAAGTATATGAAGGTATGATAGTTGGTGAACATACAAGAGGAAACGACCTTGCGGTAAATGTTGTTAAAGGTAAAAACCTTACAAATGTAAGAGCATCTGGTTCAGATCATACAGTTGTATTAAAAAGACCTAGACCAATCACACTTGAATATGCACTCGACTATATAAATAGTGATGAATTAGTAGAAGTTACACCACACAATATAAGACTTCGTAAAAGAATTTTAGCATATGTTGAAAGAAAGAAATTTGATGCAAAAAACTAATTTCTTTTTTTCTTGCATTGATGTATAATTAATCTAGGAGTGATAAAATGGAAAAGAAAAACATAGAAGAAGAAAAACAAATACCTTTAAAAAACTATATATATGTAATAGTTATGTTTATACTAGTAATACTTGCAGTTCTAGGATTGAGTACTTGGTATAGAAATTATAAAAAATATGAGTTTAGTACACCAGTAATAAGCGGCAAAGTTCAAGAAATTAGTAAAAATGAATTCAAAGAATATGTAAATAGTCATGATAATTTCTATTTATATATAGGTACAGCAGATAATAAAGCATGTCGTGATCTAGAGATGAATCTAGTTGATTTGCTTAATAAATATAATGTGAAAAATGATACAGTATACTTAAATGCAAGCAACGCAAGTAAAGATGAGATAACAGAATTATTAAAAGAATATGGTTATAATGGTAAAAAAATAACTTATCCAGCATTCTTAGTAGTAAAAGATAATTACGTAATCGCATATCAAATGAAAGATGCTAATAGCTTAACAATTAGAGATATAGAAAAATTAATACAAGCAAGCGGAGTAGTAAAGTAAAATGATAAATATAGTTTTATATGAACCAGAAATACCAACCAATACTGGTAATATTATGCGTACTTGCGTCGCAACTAACACAAGACTTCATTTAATTGAACCTCTTGGATTTTCGCTGGATGAGAAAAGTGTAAAGAGAAGTGGAGTAAACTATATTGATAAATTAGAGTATTATGTATATAAGAACTGGGAAGACTTTACTTCAAAAAATAATGGGGAGTATTACTTCTTTACAAGATATGGTCATAAGCCTCATTCCTCATTCAATTATAGTGATACTTCAAAAGATATATATTTAATATTTGGCAAAGAATCAACTGGTATTCCAAAAGAAATATTAAGACCCAATATAGATAGATGCATGAGAATACCTATGACTAAAAATGTACGTGCTCTAAACTTATCAAATTGTTGTGCAATAGTAGTCTATGAAGTGCTAAGACAAAGAAATTATGAAGGATTATTGTTTGATGAGCCTCATAAAGATAAAGATTTTATAAATTTAGATTAAAATATAAAAAAAGTGCTTGACAATAAAATAACTATAGTGATATTATTAATTCACTGAGTTATTTATGGGGCATTAGCTCAGCTGGGAGAGCGCCACGTTTGCACCGTGGAGGTCAGCGGTTCGATCCCGCTATGCTCCACCATAATGTAATTAACCTTGATTTATCAAGGTTTTTATTTGTAAAAAATAATGTTTTATTTAACCAATACTATTGAGTATTGGTTATTTTTAGTTTATATAATTTTTTTGAGGATTGTATAATTGAGTTAATAAATCTTTTTTTCCTTTAAAAAAGTTGACATAAAGTTAAAAAAAATTTATACTTAAATAGTATTAAGATATTAAAATAAGGAGTGAGTATAAAGTGAGAAAAGCAAAATTTAAATTTTCGGAAGTAAATGAAGAAACACCAGAAGAGAAAAAAGAAAAGAAATGGGAAATAATAGGAGTTACAGTTACACTAGTAGTACTTGTAATAGCAATTCTTTATGTTTGGGTAATTAAACCTAAAAAGGATTTACAAGCAAAAGATCAACAGGCATTATTAACTCCATCAATATTCTTTACAGATACAATTAATGGAGATAGGGTGTATATAAATGGTAAAATTGTATATTTTGGTAATAAAGATTTTTATTATGTTACCAAAGTTTATCAAAATGGTAAAAACACAAAAACATACCCTTGTGTATCTATAAATTGTAAGACATGTAATCCAGCAACATATAATTTTACACAAACAAAAGCACCAACATATTATGAAATAACAACATATAAAGACAACAAATGTAAAAACAAATCAAGAACATTTAGAACAAAAACTTATCAAAAAACAAATTCAAGTTCAGGGACTTCTCCAAGTAGCCCAAAAGCAGCACTAACAATAACACAACCATCACAAACAACATATACAAAAGATAAATCAGTAGCTGATATTTATTTTAAACATAATCAAAATAAAACAATGTATTATACATTTATGGCATTTAATAATGGCAGTCAAGGGTATACAGATACTTGTCATACAATTGCCAAAGGAGAATCTAAACACTATACCCTTGAGGTTAAACAAACTTCTCCTAAAAGATATGCGATTATAAAATTGTATAGTGATAATAAGTGCAGTAAACTTGTTGATTCAAAACAAACTAAAACATTTACGTATCAAGCACCAAGTAAAGTATATAATAATAATGGGTTTATAATGTTAAAAAGCTATAATTGGAATATTATTCATGACCATTTTGTTGCACAAAAGAGTGGATCAAGTAATTGTATGGATCTAGCATTATCATATGCAGTTACAATGTTAAGAATAGGAAATGGATATTCAAGCAATAATTTAGGAAGTGGCCCTAAAAATCCATATTGTAGGAACTATAAATCTTATGGAGCAACAGAAAATCTCCTATTAAATGCAAAAACAAACAAAAAACCAAGAGATACACATGATTTATATGAAAAAATAATTCAAGAAATAAATGCAGGTAGACCATCAGTTGTTTATATTAATGGATCTCACGGACAACATTATGTAACAATAATTGGATATAGATCAGGTGTAAATGCAAGAACAATCACATGGAAAGATGTTATGGTACTAGATCCAACAGGAATGAAGAGACTTACGCTATATGAAATTACCTCAAAAGGATCATTTAGAAAATATAATGGGAAATATAGACTATTTACATGGCCGGCAAATAGCAATGGTAAATTCTGTAACGGGAAATTCTAATAATACATAAATTATTGGCAAAGCAAGTGTAAACACGCTTGCTTTTAGTTTACATAAAAATAAGAAAATGATATTATAAAATTGAAGGTGATAATATGAATGATAAAAACAAAAATGAAGTAATTAAGTGGTCTACTAGAATAACAAGCTTATTTCTAAGTACAGTAACCGCAGTAACAATGGCTGGTTGTAAATTAAATAAAAATAAGAATAATAATGAAAACACAATTACAACCACTTCAATATCAATGGAGTCAGAAAACACTTCACCTATAAGTGAATCATTACCAGATACAGACACAGTTGAAATTACAAAATTAGAAGCTGAGCAAAGAAGGAAAATACAAGATGAAAAAGAATACAAAAAATTAAAACCAGAACTAGATAATGCTATAAAAAAATATCCGAGTGAGGTTCAAAAAGAATTAAAGGAACTTTTCGATACAGTGTATACAAATTATGATGATATTTATAATTTATTAAAATTCAGTAAAATACCCAAGAAGGAGGAACTGATAAACAATTTATTAATAAACCCACTAAAAAATAATATTAAAACAATTAAATTTACAAATACAGGATCAAGTAGTTATTTTGATTATGATAAGAAAGAAATTTGTATTGCAAAGGAAAATGAAAAAGTAAGAAAAAATGTACTTTTTGAAGAAATAATTCATTCAACACAAATGAATGTAATAAACAAATTAGATTCAACAACTGCTGAATATTGTAACTGGGGTGAAGGTGAGGCAAATGCATGGGCATATATGTTAACTTATCCAACTATAGAAAATGAATCCGATGTGCTTTTCTATCCTGAAAAAGGAAATGAAGATAAGATGTATACTTTCTTTGGCACAGGTAATTCATTTTACACTCTAGCAACTAGATACTATATGCAATTGTTAACGTTAGTTGGATATGATGCTGTAGAAGAATTTAAAAAGAATCCAGACTCATCAAAAATTGTAGAAATATTATCTTCCAAATATGGAATAGATGGAAAAACATATTATGATAATATGCAAAAAGTAACTGAGTCAGCTATGAATTATGAAGACTCAAAAAATATAGATTTATTGGTAAGAAATGAAGAAATCTATTTTGAATGCTTAGAAAAAGAATTATCTTGTGCAAACAGTAATGATGAAGTCTTAGAACAATTTAATTATTCTAGATATTATAATAGTCAATATGCTGGACTATATCAGACATATAAAGGTGGAAGATACGTTAGCGAAAAATATATGAGTGCTAAAGAAAACTATTTAAAAAATTTGTTTTTAAAAGTAGAAGATACAGGAGCATTGAATGGATTGGCATCTGATTCAGATGAACGATTTAAAATATTTTATGCTATAATGAATCCTGAAGTTGATATACATAATGAAGGTAAGCAACCAGTATCATTAGCAACATCTAAAATAACATATGATGGAACTTATGTAGGAATAAGCAATTCAAAATCTTCAGTAAATATTAATACTGAAACAAGAATAATTACACCTGCTAGTAAAAACACGATTGGATACAATATTTTTAGTACTCAAAGTGAACAAAAAGTAAGATAATAATTAAGGTTCTTTTTTACAAATAGATTAATATAATTTAGTGTAGAAAGGAATGAGTTAATAATTATGGAAACACTTAAAGTATCCAGCAAATCAAATCCTAATAGTGTTGCGGGAGCACTAGCTAATGTATTTAGAGAAAAAGGAACTGTAGAAATACAAGCAATAGGTGCAGGAGCTCTTAATCAAGCAATTAAAGCAATTGCTATCGCAAGAGGATTTGTTGCACCATCAGGTAAAAACTTAATATGCATACCAGCATTCTCTGATATAACAATAGAAGGAGAAGAAAGAACTGCAATAAAATTAATAGTAGAGGCAAGATAGCCTCTTTTTCTTTTAAAAAAATTGATTTTGCTAAAAATGTGTGCTATTATCTTTATAGGATAAAGAGGAGTGATACAAATGGAAAATCAAAAATTTGAAATTGAAATAGATGGAATTTTAAAAGAAGCAACAGTATTAAAAGTAGTAAATATAGATGATAGAAAGTATGTAGTTTATACAGTAGACAGTTCTATAGAAAACGCAGATGTATATGCATCTGAAGTAATAAAAGATCAAGAAGGATATGATAAATTAATAGATATTGAGGATCCTAAGATCAGACAAAATATCTTTGAAATAGTAAATATTATATTTTCGTAATAGGATGTGATAAAATGAACATTAGGGACACATTAAATGAAGAAATAGAAAAAATAAATGCCGAAAAAGAAGAATCAGAAAAGAGAATAGCCGAATTACAAGCACAGATAGAAAGCCTTAGTAAGGAATTAGAAAAGAAAAGAAGAATGACTGACATACTTAAACAAGCACTTGCAAATATAGACGCATTAGAAGAAGAAATAAAAGAAACTTCAAAAGAAGAAGAAATTGTAGAAGAAAAGCAACCTATACAAGAAGAAAAGGATTCTAAATTAAAATTTAATACAGTACAGAAAGCAAAAGCAAGGCTATGTCAATTAGGAGTTGCAGTTAAAAGTAAAATTCCTACTGCTACAGATATAAAAGAAAAATTAGCTTCTGCTGCAATAAGTGCCGGTTATATGCTTGAAACAACAAGAGACAATATAGAAAATTTTACATCCGAATTGATAGAAAGATTTACAGAAAAAAGAGAAAAGTATGAACAAAAAATAACGGAATCTAAAAAAGCCAAAGAAACCAAAAGAACTGTTGAAGAAGCCCAGTATGAAAGTGATAACATACTAAACTTTAATCCTAGACAACCAGAAGCAACAAAATCATCAAAACTGGGAATAGTATCAAAAAAAGTAATAGATACGCTAAAACTAACTAATATAGATTTAAAAATAGAAAAAGCATTCTTAGAAGCAGGCATATCAGTAAAAAATTATGTAGAAAAAACAACAGATATAATTAATAACAAAGTAGAAAAAATTAGAAGTATTCCATCTAATGCAATAGAAAAATATCAACAGTGGCAACAAGGAAGAATAGATAAAAGGACTGAATTACAAAATCAAATTAACAGTCTAAAAGGAATGAAAGCACAAGTACTTAATGCACAAGATCCTATAGCTGAACAGCTAGTTGAACAACCTGCAAAAACAATGTAATAGTAACAATAGTAAAGGCATACTTTACTATTTTTTTCATATAATAAAAGTAAGAAGTTAAAAAAATCAAACAAAGATTTGACAAAGTTCGATTTTTATGTTATAATACAGACACATTTGGAAAATAGGGGTTCCAGTAATAAAAGAATTTAGGGGGTTGAATACAAATGAAACAAGGATATATTTTTGAATACCTTAATGAGAATGATTTTAGAAAAAAAGAAAGAACAGTAAGAAAGTATAACATGCTTGCTTATAAAAAATTAACATTTGAATATTATCCAGAAATGAGAAATGGTAATTTCTTAGGAGAAGTAGTAAGTGTAAATAAAAAAGAGAAAACTAAAGACTATGAATTAAAACTTCCTACAGATGAATTATTTGCAAAAGTTCATGGTGAAATAAGACTTCATTACACTGTATATGATGACAAAAACATTATATTACTTACAAATATAACTCCAGAAGGAATATTAGATGAAGCTCATAGAGCAGAATTATCTACTTATAAAGGTGTTATGATTTCTAAATCAAATCCAGAAAAAGATATGTTTAAAATAAATTTATTAAATATGTTACAAAAATAGCCAATTATGACTATTTTTTTTTATTTAAAAATTGTATAATTATACTAGGTGATGATAGTGAAAAATAATAAAGGATTTACATTAGTAGAAACAATAGCGGTTATTATTATATTAGGAGTTGTATTGTCAATAGCAGTACCCTCTATAACAAACGTAGTAAAAAGTACAAATAAAAACAGAATGATATCAGATGCAGAAACATTTATTTCAGAAGTAAAAGAATATGTTGAAAGTGATACAATAGGGAATACTCCAAGTGACAACAAATATACATTGGAAGATATTAAAGGTAAAACCAAATTAAGTAAGTCTCCATATGGCGAGGAATATAAAAAAAATTCATATGTAGATATTACTAATTACAGTGTATGCTTAACAGATGGTGAATACAAAGCTACTACTGAGACAGAAGGAAGTATTAAAGTAGAGAAAGGAAACTGCTCAAATGGATAAAAAAGGGTTTACACTAATTGAGTTAATATTAGTAATAGGAATAATAGGAGTAATACTAGCCTTTGCAATACCAAATGTAACAACAACATTAGAAAAAAATAAAAAGGATCAAATGATCGCAGATGCAAAAGATATGGCAGAAAAAGCTAAGAACTGCCTCTTAACAAAAGGCTACGATGCTTGCCAAAGTCAAAGTCTTAATGATCTAGACACACGAAATGAAATAAAAGATTCACCTTATGGTGCTCAATATAATAGAAATGATTCAAAAGTAGTTATTAGAAAGAATGAAAAAGAAAATAAATACGAATACCATATCACATTAACAGATGGAAAAATGGAAATTAGTAAGGTTGAATTAAACGAGTTAAATGGAAATGATAAATATAATAAAATAACTGAAGTAAACTAGCACAACAAAATAATGTAAATATTGTCAATTTATTAATTGTTGCAATTGACTGAAAAACTTTTTTGTGATAGTATTAATACATAAGATAGAAAGGAAGATAGAGATGAAAAAAACAAATAAAAAAGGATTCACATTAGTTGAATTATTAGCCGTTATAGTTATATTAGGTGTATTACTAATGATTGCAGTACCAGCAGTTCAAAATGTAATTAAGTCGTCAAGAAAGAAAGCATTTGAAAGTGCTGCGAAGCTAGCAATTGAAAATGCTGAAACAATGGCATCTTCATATAATATTTCGGGTTCAGCAGGACAATGTATTGTTTTTATTAATGACCAAAACTATACACCTAAAGGGGGTACTGCTACTAACTATAAAGGAATGGAATTGGAAAGAGGAGATTTTGGAACTAACGCAATCGGGTATATTCGTATAGACACAGAAGGTAAGGGAACAATTTATATACAAAATGATGCATATGCTATTCTTGAAAAAACTCTTAAAAATTCTGCTGACCTTGGAACTACGGCTAGTAGTGGTAGTACTAAAACACAAGCAACCCCAAAAAGTGGAGAATATGCTGTTTGCCAATGGGTAGAAACAAAATAGTGATCAGGTCTAATTTAGACCTTTTTCTTTTGCCAAAATTTTGATATACTTTTATTGGTGGTAAATATGTTAATAATAGGATCTCATGTATCTTTCAATAAAGAAACACAACTACTAGGTAGTTTAAAAGAAGCTCTTGGATATGGAGAAAATACATTTATGTTTTATACAGGGGCACCACAAAATACTAATAGATGTAGTATTAATGATGGATTAACTTTAGAAGCATTAACTTTAATGAAATCAAATAATATTGATTATTCAAAAGTAATAGTACATGCTCCATATATAATAAATCTTGCTAATAGAAAAGAAGAAGATAAGTTCAATTTTTCAATAAGATTTTTGACTGAAGAGGTAGAACGCTGTGATAAGTTAGGTATTAAATACATGGTTCTTCATCCAGGGAGTCATGTTGGATGTGGAATAGATACTGGTATAGAAAACATAATAAATGGTTTAAATACTATTTTAGATAATATTTCATTTGAAGATAATAATGTGATAATACTTCTTGAAACAATGGCAGGAAAAGGTACTGAAGTAGGCAGTAACTTTAATGAAATTAAAAGAATAATAAATGGTGTCAATAATAAAAATAGAATTGGTGTATGTATGGATACATGTCATTTAAATGATGCTGGTTATGATGTTACAGATTTTGATTTATTACTTGATGAATTTGATAAAGAAGTAGGACTTTCTTATTTAAAATGTATTCACATTAATGATAGTAAGAATCCTAAAGGAGCTAGAAAAGATAGACACGAAAATATAGGATTTGGTTACATTGGTTTTGATGCCTTAATAAATATTATTTATAATAAAAGAATTGAAGATATTCCAAAAATACTTGAAACACCATGGGTAGGAGAATATCCACCATATAAAGAAGAAATAGAAATGATTAAAAATAAAGAGTTTGATCCAGAATTAAAGGAGAAACTAGAAAACATCTAAAGCGCTTAAAAAGTGCTTTTTTTTTGAACTTTTTTAGGAAAAAATAAATATATGTGTAATATTTATAATAGAAGTAATAGAAAAGGAGAAAAAAGCACGAGAGAAAACAAAATAATATTATTTGAAAATCAAGAAGTAAAATTAGAAGTAAATATGAAAGATGAAACCGTATGGTTATCACTAGAGCAAATGGCAGAGTTGTTTAGCAGGGATAGAACGGTTATTGCTAGACATATAAACAATATTTTTAAAGATAATGAATTAGATAAAAATGAGGTATGTGCAAAATTTGCACATACCACTAAACATGGTGCAATATCGGACAAAAGTCAAACCAGAGAATTAATTTATTATAATCTTGATATGATAATCAGCGTTGGTTATCGTGTAAAATCTAAAAATGGTATTATATTTAGAAAATGGGCAACAAAAGTTTTAAAAGATTATATGATTAAAGGATATGCAGTTAATCAAAAAAGATTAGAATATCTTGAAGAAACAATTAAATTAATAGATATTGCAGGAAGAATGGATGCCGAATTAAAAGGTAGTGAAGCCTGGGAAATAATTAAAGTAATAAATAACTATTCAAGTGCCCTAAGTTTACTTGACGATTATGATCATAAAAGAATAACCAAACCAATGGGTACTAAAAATGATAAACAAGTTACCTATGAAGATTGTATGAATATAATTGGTAAACTTAAATTTAATAGTGATAGCAATTTATTTGCGTTAGAAAGAAATGAAGGTTTAAAAGAGATTATAGGTACCATATATCAATCTTTTGATGGTAAAGATTTATATTCTACTATAGAGGAAAAAGCAGCTAATTTCTTATATTTAATTACAAAAAATCATACTTTTATTGATGGCAATAAAAGAATAGCTGCCACACTATTTATATATTTTCTAGAATTCTACAATATTCTTTATAATGAAAATGGACAAGTTATAGATAATAATACACTTGTTGCAATTACACTACTTATAGCGCAGTCTAATCCTAAAGAAAAGGAAATATTAATTGCTTTAGTAATGAACTTCTTAAATAATAAATAATTAATAAATTGCAATAAAAAAGATAAATCAATTCAATTTATCTTTTAAATCTGTATAAATTTTATATAAAGAATCAAACACTTGAGGTCTTAATTTTTCTTTTAATTCTAGAATTAAATCATTAGGATTTCCCTTATAAAACTCTCTCCAATAATTTTTTGCATATAAATATAATACTTTAACTTCATCATCATTTAAACTAATATTTTTTCTTTTTGAATATTGAATTATATCATCCTCAGTTAACTTATTTACATAATCTCTTATTATAATTTCGTACATAAAATTCCTCCTATAAAATTATATGAAATAACTTTTAAAATATTAGGCAAACTAATAGTGGTGAATAATATGTTTAGAAAAAATAAATTAAAAAAGAATAATAAATCTATAGAAGATAAAAGATTTACATTTTTAGGGGTGATAGTTGTATTATCATTTGTCTTTATAGCAATCAATCTCTTTAGAATAATAATAGTTGATAAAGAAATATATACAAAAAACTTATCGGTTTTAACATCTTCAACAGTATATGGTGATACTCCACCTAGAGGAAGAATATATGATAGAAACCATAAGCTATTAGTAGATAATAAATCTATTCCAGTTATTTTATATAAAAAACCTAAAAAAATAACTTCTAAGGAAGAAATAGATCTAGCATATAAAATATCTAAAGTAATAGACGTTGATTACTCTAAATTAGATAAAATTAATCTTAAAGAGTTTTGGATAGAGCAAAACAAGACTCTTGCGAATAAAAAAATCACAGATGAAGAGTGGAATAAATTAAAAAATAGAAAATTAAATATGGAAGAAATAAGAAAGATAAAACTAGATAGAATTACAGATGAGGAATTATCTTCATACAATGATTTGGATAAAGAATCTGCATATATTTACTACCTAATGAATAAGGGATATTCTTATCAAGAAAAAATAATAAAAAAAGAAAACATAACAGATGAAGAAATGGCATACATCGCAGAACACAAAGATAAATTATCTGGATTTGATGTATCATATAAATGGACAAGAGTTTATCCATATGGAGATATTTTTAGAACTATTTTAGGAAATGTTTCAACAATAAGTGCAGAAGACAAAAAAGAATATTTAAGTAAAGGCTATTTGTTAAGTGATGAAGTAGGAGTAAGTTATCTAGAAAAACAATATGAAGATATATTAAAGGGTGAGAAAGCAACTTATAAACTAGAGAATAACAACCTAGTTTTAAAAACCGAAGGCAAAAGAGGTAATGACATTGTACTAACAATAGATATAGAGCTTCAAAAAGAAATAGAAGCTATATTAGAAGAAGAGGTTGTAAAAGCAAAAAAAGAGCCTGCGACTGATTACTATAATAGAAGTTATGTTGTAATACAACAACCAAATACAGGTGAAATACTTGCGATGAGTGGGAAACAAGTAGTTAAAAGTGGAAAAGAATATAAAGTATATGATGTTACTAGTGGTATAGTAACTAATCCGATGACACCAGGGAGTGTAGTTAAGGGTGCATCTATGTTAGTAGGATACAATACATCTGCCATAAAGATGGGAGAGAGAATGAATGATTCTTGTATTAAAATATATATGAAACCAAAAAAATGCTCATGGAAGACTCTAGGAAGAATTAATGATATAGATGCTCTTGCATATTCTTCAAATATTTATCAGTTTAAAACCGCGATGAAGGTAGATGGTTATAACTATACATATAATGGAAAATGGCAAGCAAAAAAAGAATCATTTGATGCATATAGAGATATATTTAAACAATTTGGTTTGGGGGTAAAAACAGGAATAGACTTACCAGTAGAAAGTGTTGGTAACATAGGAAAAAACTATAGTTCAGACTTATTACTTAACTTTGCGATAGGTCAATATGATACCTATACCGCAATGCAGTTATCTCAATATATTAATACATTTGCATCAAATGGAGTAAGGTATCAACCCCATTTATTAAAAAGCGTTTATTCTAGTAGTAGTAATAATGAACTAGGTGAATTAATGTATGAAGTTGATCCAATTGTACTAAACAAGGTAAATGTTAAAGATGAATACATAGAAAGGGTACAAAAAGGTCTAAGGGCAGTTATAAAATATGGACTTGGTAAAAATATAATGGGAAATATGAAAGATGGTAGTGGTAAAACAGGAACCAGTGAATCATTCCTAGATACAGATTTAGATGGTAAAGTCGATACAGAAACACTATCAAATGCATTTGTTGGATATGCACCTACAAAAGATCCTGTTATGAGTATTACAGTAACATCTCCAGATTTGGTAAATCCAAACAGTAAATCTAGGGGAAGAAGCTACCTAAATCATCGCTTAACTAGGCTAATTTCCAATAAATTCTTCGAAATATACAATAATAGTTAAAAAACTTTTGGCAAAATTCAAATTATCTGGTATAATACCAATAGAAAACGAGGAGGGATAATAATGGCAAAGGTAGGAAATAGACAAAATAAAACTCTAGTATGTACAGTTTGTAGTTCAGAAAACTATCGTACAGACAAGAATGTAAAAAATACAACTGATCGTTTAGAATTAAACAAATATTGTCCAAAATGTCAAAAACATACAACACATAAAGAAAAGAAATAGTTATAAAAATTCAGGGAGTTTATAAGTGGAAAAAATAACTAATGTAAGACTAAGAGAATCGACAATAAAAAAATTAAACACAAGTGAATCAAAAGATTCAAATAAAAAAGAAAAAACGAAAATAAGAAATAATCCCAAAAGAAAGGGGAGAATATACAATGATTAATGTAAATGATATAAAAAATGGAATGACAGTTAAAATAGACAACAATATCTATACAGTAGTAGAATTTCAACATGTTAAACCAGGTAAAGGTTCAGCCTTTGTTAGAACTAAATTAAAAAATATAAGAACTGGTGCAACTACAGAAATTACATTTAATGCTGGAGTAAAAATAGAAACTGCACGTGTTGAAAAACAAAACATGCAATTCTTATATAGTCAAGGTGATACATATTACTTTATGAATATGCAAACTTATGACCAAATTGAACTTAATAAATCTTCACTTGGAGATAATGCTAAATTCTTAAAAGAAAACTTAGAAGTAATTATCTCTTTCTATGAGGGAGAAGTTGTAGGAGTAATTTTACCAGATAAAATAGAATACCTTATAACTAAATCAGATCCAGGTGTTAAAGGAAATACTACATCAACTGCAATGAAAGATGCTGAACTAGAAACAGGAATGGTTATAAAAGTTCCAATGTTTATTAGTGAAGGTGAAAGAATTCTTGTATCAACTGCAGATGGAAAATATGTATCAAGAGCGTAAGCTCTTTTTTTGTTTATAAGAATAATAGCTTATTTTACTAAATACGGACTAAATGTTAAAAAAGCATCTATTGTAAAAAGGGTTATTAAAACATAGCTTACAGGTCTAGGAATTTTTGTTATAAATTTATCTAAAATTGGCTTAATTATATAGATAATTAAAAGTGAAGATATTCCCCAAATAAAAGACATTTTTAATGAAGTATATCTAAATATTGAAAAGGGTCCATTACTATAATCCCAAAAAGTAACTCTAAATAACTTTTCTATTAAAATACCGCTAATAAGTTCCATAAAAGATAATATTATAAAACCAATTAAAAATACAATAATAGGTTTAGAAATTTTATTTAATTTAAATATTTTATTTACAAGTTTATATAAATATATAACAATACAAACACCAATTCCATAAATAGGAGTCCACCATCCAAAGAAAATTCCACTATCTTTTGTAACGTAAAAGAAGTCTTCTATAAAATGTCCAAGGATAGAAAATAAAAAGAAAGTATTTACATAATACATATAATCACCATTAATATAATGTATATTAGTAACAAAAATTATTCTTGTTAAATATAAATATTTGTGGTATTCTAACTAACATGAAGGAGAATATCATATGGAAAATTTAGAAAATATAAATTTAGGAAAATATACAGGTGAGTTCCTATGCTTAGACAAAATGCATATTAATGATAAAGACTACCTATATTTAATAGGTTATAACACACCAGAATTATTAGTTGTAGAACAAAGAAATGATGAACTAATACAGTCAAGTAAAGAAACAACTAAAGTAATGATGAAAGAATTCACAAAAAGACTAATTTCTAAGCAGAATGATTAATAAAATAACCTAAATTATTGAAATACTAAAATAATTATGCTATATTTAATAATGTTGAAAGCAAATGCGAAAGACGTAATTAAGTAATTCTTTAAAAGAGAGTCTAGTATGGTGAAAATAGACAAAGATAGCTTAATTAAGATCACTTTCAAGTGCGTTTTATGGATAAGATAAAAACGGTAACGCGTTATAGTTTTAAGTGCATAGTTTAACTATGAATTAAGGTGGTAACACGGTAACTCGTCCTTTTGCAAGGAACGAGTTTTTTTAATTTAAGGAGGGAATTATGAAGGAAATATTTAAAGAACTTTCAAAAGAAAAAGTAAGCAGAGTAGAAGATGAAATCAATGAAAATTGGAAAAAAATGGACATTCTAGATAAATGTATAGAAGGAAGAACTAAAGACTTTGTCTTCTATGATGGACCTGCAACTGCGAATGGTATGCCTGGACTTCATCATATGGTAGCAAAATTCTTAAAAGATGCATTTTGTAAATACCATACAATGAAGGGTGAAAGAGTTCTAAGAAAAATAGGTTGGGATACTCATGGTTTACCAGTAGAAGTGCAAGTAGAAAAGAAACTAGGATTTAAAGATAAAACTGATATTGAAAAATTCGGAATTAAAGAATTTAATGAAGAATGCCGTAAAACTGTTTGGGAAAATGAAAAAGCTTTCGCAGATCTTACAACTAAAATGGGACAATTCATTGACCTAGAAAATAGATATATAACATATGATAATAATTATATTGAAACAGAGTGGTGGATATTAAAGAAATTCTTTGATGAAGGATTATTCTATGAGGGTGCTAAAATACTTCCATATTGTACAAGATGTGGAACAGGACTTGCTTCTCATGAAGTAGCGCAAGGATATAAAGAAATATCTGTTGATACAGTAATAGTTCCAATGAAGAAAAAAGATGAAGAAAATACATACTTCTTAGTATGGACAACAACACCTTGGACATTGATAGCAAACGTTGCGCTTTGTGTTAATCCAAACGAAGAATATATTAAAGCCTCATCACAAGGTTATAATTTTATAGTCGCAAAAAAACTTGCAAATAAAGTTTTAGGTGATGACTATGAAATACTTGAAACATATAAGGGTAGTGATCTAGAATATACTGAATATGAACAATTACTACCATTCTTAAGTGTAGATAAACATGCTTTCTATGTTACATGTGATAATTATGTAACTATGGAAGATGGTACTGGTATAGTGCACTTAGCTCCTGCGTTTGGTGCAGATGATGCAAATGTTGGTAAAAAATATGGATTACCTTACTTAAATCCAGTTGGAGAAGATGGATGTTATACAGATGGTCCATGGAAAGGTATGAGAGTATTTGATGCCGACGAAGTAGTAATTAAATACTTAAAGGAAAATGATAAACTATTTAAAAAGCAAAGAATGGTACACAACTATCCACATTGTTGGAGATGTGATACACCACTTCTATATTATTCAAAACCAAGTTTCTATTTAGAAGTGACTAAAATAAAAGATAAAATAATAGAAGCAAATAAAACTGTTCATTGGTTTCCAGAATATGTTGGAGAAAAAAGATTTGGTAATTGGCTAGAAAATTTAAATGATTGGGCAATTTCAAGAAGTAGATATTGGGGTACACCACTTCCATTATGGAGATGTAGTTGTGGTCATGATGAAATGATAGGTTCACGTAAAGAATTAGCAGAAAAAGCAATTGAAAACATTGATGAATCAATAGAACTTCATAGACCATATGTTGATGATGTACATATAAAATGTCCAGAATGTGGTGGAGTAATGACTCGTGTTAAAGATGTAATTGACTGTTGGTTTGACTCAGGTTCAATGCCTTTTGCACAATATCATTATCCATTTGAGAACAAAGAACTATGGAAAACACAATTCCCTGCAGATTTTATTGCAGAAGGAATAGATCAAACACGTGGTTGGTTCTATTCACTTTTAGTAATTTCAGTATTTGTAACAGGAAAATCTCCATATAAAAATGTATTAGTAAACGAATTACTACTTGATAAGTATGGAAAGAAAATGCATAAATCAAAAGGTAATTCAGTTGAACCATTTAGCTTAATTGAAGAATATGGCGCAGATACAATTAGATGGTATCTACCATATGTATCACCTGTATGGACACCAATTAAATTTGATGAAGACGGATTAAAAGAAGTTTATTCTAAATTCTTCAATACATTAAAAAATACATATAATTTCTTTGCACTATATGCAAATACAGATGAAGTTGATGCAAGAAGCTTAAAAGTTAAATATGATGATTTAGAAGAAATAGATAAATGGTTATTATCTAAATATAATAAATTAGTAAAATACACAACAGATGCATATGAAGAGTATGACTTAAATAAAGTTGTAAGAAGTATTACTGACTTTGTCTCAGAAGACTTATCAAATTGGTATATAAGAAGAAATAGAAGAAGATTCTGGGCACATGACTTAGATACTAGTAAAAAAGCAGTTTATAAAACAACATACGATGTATTAGTAGGACTTACAAAACTGATAGCACCAGTAGTACCTTTCATATCAGAAGAAATCTATACTGCACTTACTAATAAAGAAAGTGTTCATCTAGCAAAATTCCCTAAATGTGATGATAAATTAATAGATGAAAAAATAGAAGAAAAAATGGATTTAGTAAGAGATTTAATATCACTTGGAAGAAATGTAAGGGAAGAAGCAAAAATTAAAGTAAGACAACCAATAAGTGAAGCTATATTAGATGGTAAAAATAAAAATATAATTGGAGACTTAACAGAACTAATTAAAGAAGAATTAAATGTTAAAGAAATTAAGTTTGTAGATGACTTATCCATTTATATGAATTATGAAGTAAAACCTAACTTTAAAGTATGTGGACCACTATTAGGTTCTTCAATAAAGTCATTCCAAGGTTATGTTAAGAACTTTAATTATGGTGATATAAAGAATCTTGAAGAAGGAAACGAAGTTAAAATTAATTTAGATGGTAAAGAAATTACAATTACTTATGACATGTTAGATGTTAGAATAACTTCAAAAGAAGGATTCAATTCAACACATGAAGGAAATAACTTCATAGTACTTAATACAACATTAAATAAAGATTTAATTAATGAAGGAATTGCAAGAGAATTAATAAGCAAAATACAACAACTAAGAAAGAATAAAGACTTTAACATAGTAGATAGAATAAACATCTATTATAGTCATAATGATGAAATTGAAGAAGCAATAGAAGAGTACAGAGATATGATTATGAAAGATACTCTTGCAGAACAAATAGATGAAAGAAATGACTTAACTGAAGAATTCAATATTAATGGAATAGAAGTAAAATTAGATGTTGCAAGAAGATAAAATATAAAGTAGAAATTAATTTTTCTACTTTTTTAATGCATATTTTGTCAAATTTAGCACTCTCTATTGACAAGTGCTAAAAAATGAGTATAATTATACTTAAGAGGTGAGAAATATGTATCAAGAACAAAAAGAAGAAAATGTACTTAGTAAATATGGTAGAAATATTACTGAGGACGTTAAAAAAGGAAAAATTGATCCAGTAATAGGACGTGATGAAGAAATCAGAAGTATTACTAGGATTTTATCTAGAAAAACAAAAAATAATCCAGTACTAATCGGTGAACCAGGTGTTGGTAAAACTGCAATAGTAGAAGGTCTTGCCCTAAGAATAGTAAAAGGAGATGTACCAAGTAGCCTAAAAGGTAAAACAATATGGGAACTAGATATGGCTAGCTTAGTAGCGGGAGCCAAATACCGTGGTGAGTTTGAGGAAAGATTAAAAAATGTTTTAAATGAAATTAAAAAAAGCAATGGAGATATAATCATGTTTATTGATGAAATACACATGATTGTAGGTACAGGTGCAGAAGGAGCAATGGATACATCTAATATATTAAAGCCAATGCTTGCTCGTGGTGAAATTCATGTTGTAGGAGCAACTACATTAAATGAATATAGAAAATATATTGAAAAAGATGGAGCACTAGAAAGACGTTTTCAAAAAATTAAAGTCTCAGAACCAACAGTAGAAGATACAATTACAATACTTAGGGGATTAAAGGAAAGATTTGAAATACATCATGGTGTTACTATCCAAGATAAAGCGTTAATTGCCGCAACAACATTATCTAATAGATATATCACAGATAGATTTTTACCAGATAAAGCAATAGACTTAGTAGATGAAGCCTGCGCAACTATAAGAGTTCAAATGGATTCAGTTCCAACTGAACTAGATAAATTAACACGTGATATCATGAGATTACAAATAGAAAAACAAGCACTAAAAAAAGAAAAAGATGATATTTCTATTAAAAGAGTAAATGATATTAGTGAAAAACTTGTTAATATGCAAGCAAAAGAGAAAGAACTAAAAGAAGCTTGGGATAAAGAAAAAAACATCAATGATAAAATAAAAGCTAAAAAAAGAGAAATAGAAAAAGCTAAGTTTGAATTAGACCAAGCAGAAAATGAATATGATCTAGAAACTGCTGCTAGATTAAGACATGGTGATATACCTAGACTAGAAAAAGAATTAGAGGAATTAACTAATCTAGAGAAAAATAAAATACTTAGTGATACAGTAACAGCTAATGACATCGCTACAGTTATATCTAAATGGACTAACATTCCAGTAAGTAAATTAATAAGTAGTGAAAAAGAGAAATTACTTCACTTAAAAGAAAATATGGAAAAACGTGTTATGGGACAAGATGAAGCACTAACATTAGTTAGTGATGCCATAATAAAAAGTAGGAGTGGAATAAAAGATCCTAATAGACCAATTGGTTCATTTATATTCCTAGGACCAACTGGTGTAGGTAAAACTGAAGTTGCTAGAACACTAGCATATGAATTATTTGATGATGAAAAACATATGATAAGAATTGATATGAGTGAATATATGGAAAAATTCAGTGTATCAAGACTTATAGGTTCTCCACCAGGATATGTAGGATATGAAGAAGGTGGTCAACTAACAGAGGCAGTAAGAAGAAATCCATACAGTATAGTACTATTTGACGAAATAGAAAAAGCACATCCAGAGGTTTTAAACTTATTACTTCAAATACTAGATGACGGTAGAGTAACTGATTCAAATGGTAGAACAGTAGACTTCAAAAATACAATTATAATAATGACATCTAACCTTGGTAGTGAACATATACTAGATGGTCATAAAGAGGAAGTTATGAATGAAGTAAAACATCACTTTAGACCAGAATTTATAAATAGGGTAGATGAAATAATTGTATTTAATCCACTTGATAAAGAAGCTATTTCTAAGATATTAATAAAAATAATTAAAGATATAGAAAAAAGACTAAAAGATGATAATATTAAATTAGATATTAGCGACAGTGCAAAAGATTATCTAGTAGAAAATGGATATGATCCTGCGTTTGGTGCAAGACCACTTAAAAGATTAGTAGGTAGAACAGTAGAAGTGCTTCTATCTAACATGATAATAAATAATGAAATTAAACCTAACTCTACATATTTAATAGATTATAAAAATGATAAATTTGTAATCGAAAAAGAATAGTAAATAAGTGTAAAGTACTAAAACAAAACTTTTACATATAATATTATAATATGATATAATTAATATGTGATTTATCACTGGTCTTGATTTGACAATTATTCTCTCTTAATTAATATTTAATAGAAATAACTAGTTCAAGAAGATCTAATATTAAGTAAGGAGGAAAATATGCCAGAATACAAAGACAAAGTTATTAAATGTACTGACTGTGGAGAAGAATTCATCTTTACAGCTGGGGAACAAGCTTTCTATGCTGAAAAAGGTTTCAATAATGAACCTAAAAGATGTAAACCATGTCGTGAAAAAAGAAAACAAGAAAAAAAAGAGAATAAGTAATTATATAGAGATGAAAATCTCTTTTTTTCGTGGTATAATTTAATTAGAATAGGTGTTGATAGTATGAAAAAGAAATTATATATGTTAATAACAATATTATGTATGTTACTAACTCTATATCCAACCTCTATATTTGCCTTATCAAAAAAAGAAGTGAAATTAAGCAAATGTGTAGATGGTGATACTGCAAGGTTTATATTAAATAAGGAAGAAATAAAAGCAAGGTTTCTAGCTATAGATACTCCAGAGTCTGTTCATCCAACCAAGAAAGTAGAACCATATGGAAAAGAAGCAAGTGAATATACTTGTAATGCCCTTAAAAACGCAAAAAAAATCACTATAGAGTATGATTCGGGTAGTGATAAAACAGATAAATATAAAAGACATTTAGTTTGGGTTTATGTAGATGATGTACTATTACAGAAGACCCTAATAGAAAAAGGATATGCTAAAGTTGCTTATCTATATGGAAAATATCAATATACAGATGAATTAAAAGATGTAGAAGAAAAAGCAAAAACATCAAAAAAAGGCATTTGGTCACTTGATAATACCGAAACCGAAGCAAAAAAAGAAAATACTTCAAAAAGTAAAACCTCAAAAAAGAGTACGAAAAAAAATAAAAATACCAACAGTATAGATAAATTATTAACTGATTTCTGTGAAATTTTAGAGAAAATATTAGATTTTTTCACTGATTTAGCAAATGCTATGGTATAATTAATTTATAAGTTTTTAGGAGGGTTTGTTATGAAAGAACAAAATGGAACAAAAAAAGAAAAAATACAAGGAATCATTATAGCGGTATTAGCAATAATTATAGTTATTGGAGGATCATTCTTTGCTTCTGAATTAAAATATTGTAAATCAAATAGTAAAGATGTAGAATTAGAAGAAATTGGTATGACTGAATTTACTACATTATTAAATGGAGAATCTGCAGAAATTATTTATCTTGCAAGACCTGGATGTGCTTTCTGTCAAAAACAAGAGCCAATAGTAAAACAAATTATTGCTGAACACGATGTAGTATTCCATTATTTAAATACTGATAATTTAACACAAGATCAATTTAATGCAATTATTGATTTAGATGAAGATGAAAGTCTATTTGGTGAGAATGGTAAAAACTTTGGAACACCTACTGTATTAATTGTAAAAGAAGGAAAAATTGTTGATGCACAGGTAGGTTATACTGAAAAAGCAGAATTTGAAAAATTCTTACAAAATAATGGTTTTATATCATAAGAGGTAATACCTCTTTTTCTTTTTGTAAAAAAATGATATAATGTATGCATATAAAATATTATTATAGAGGTGTATCTTTATGAAAGAATATTGTAAATATTGTGGTAGAAAAATCACAAAAAGTGATAATGTATGTCCAGGATGTGGAGGAAGGCTAGAAGAGGAATCTACTTCATCAATTAATCAAAATAATATAAATAGACCATATACTTCAAGTAAAAAGAAAGATTTTAGAATAGTGTTACTTTTAATGATACCAGCATTTCTATTTGTAGTATTTCCATTTTTAATTGCCTTTATTGTAGGAATGGCAGATTTAGATACTGAAATATCATCACTAAAAGAAAAAACAAAAGAAGAAATAGAAAAAAGTGAAGATGTAATTGGATTTGATGAGAAGTTTGTATTTGATGATTTAGTAATTAGTTTTGGCAGTGAATATGAATTTGTCCCAGTAGAAAATACTATTACAGGCATCAATGAAACACAAGCAATAAAAATACCAATAACTATTACTAATATAGGTAACAAATCTTCTAAATTAAGTCCACTAGTATATGAAGTTTATACTCCTTTTAACAAGACGGCAAAAAATATAAATGCATATTTTGAAGATAATATAGATTCTGCACAAGAACTAAAAGCAGGAGAGTCATATACAAAATATATTTATGTCTTATATGATGGTGATGGTGCTTATAAAATAAAATTTACTAATCAAAATAAAGAAATAATCATAAAATTAGAAATTAGTAAAAACAAAGTATAAAAAAATTGACAATAAAAGTCAATTTTTTTTATGAATATCTTTTCTTCTTGCATATAATCTAATAGGAGGTATATGTATGGACACTTATATAGTTAAACAAAATGAACAACTATCAGATATTGCTGGGAAATTTGGAATAAGCGTTGAAGATATATTAAAGGTTAATAATTATAACTTAACTAACTTGAAACCAGGAGATAAAATAAATGTACCAATCAGAGTAAATGAAAATTTTGATTCTTATGTTGTTAAAAAAGGAGACACACTATATAAAATAGCTAGTATACATAATGTAGATGCAAATACATTAGCAGAAGTAAATGGAATAAAAACATATGATTATTTATATCCAGATCAAATACTTATAATTCCAAGAAGCAATGTAGAAGTGTATGTAACACAACTAGGGGATACATTAGATGCAGTAGCAATAAAACTAGGAAGTTCTAAAGAAACACTAATTGAAGAGAACAAAACAATATATTTATTGCCAGAACAACTAATTGTATATAGAAAATAATTACACGCAGATTATATCTGCTTTTTTTTAACAAATTCATATATTACTTTTGCGGCATTTTCATTTCCAATTTGAGAACCTATACATAAATCATAGTTAGATTTATCACCCCAAACTTTGTTAGTGATTACACTATAATAATTTGATCTTGAAGAATCAGATTTTTTAATTTGCTTAATAGCATCTTCATAACTATCATTATAATTTTTCATTATATTTTGAACCCTATAATTAACAGGAGCATAAATAAAGATTTTTACTAAATTCTTATTATTTTTTAATATATAATCAGATGCTCTTCCTATAATAACAGCATCATGTAGAAGTGCAATTTCATTAATTACTTTTGATTGATTAATTATTGCTTCTTTATTAACATCTAATGCTAAAAAGTTACTATATAATTCTTCATCCATAAGATTTGAAGCTAAACTATTACCAACAGCAAAATCCTTAATTTCTTCTTTATCATAAAAAGCAATATTAAGCATTCCATTAGTACCATGTTCTCTAGATATAGAAATAATTAAATTGTTAGAAGTTTTTTCTTCTCTGATACATTTAATTTTAGCGTTATATGAACTCTTAAGTATAAGCATAGAAATAATTGCAGTTAATAGTTCGCTTATTGGAAAAGCAAACCATACTAAAGTTAGTACATCATTAGATAAAGTGAATACATATACTAGTGGAAAAACAAATATAACCAATCTAAGTAGTGAAATAATTAAAGGTCTTAATGCATAATTAATAGATTGTAATATACCTTGAACACTAATAGAAAATCCCATAAATATAAATCCAATGCTTGCAATTCTAAGTGAGGTTGTACAAACATTTATTATTTCACTAGTACTAGAACCAAGAGCAAACAAACTAGATAATGGCTTAGCAAATACCTCAAATAATATAGTTATTATTAATGTAGTTACTAAAGTATCAATTTATCCAGTAAGTATAGAGATAAGCTTATTAAAATTTCAAATGACAAATGATTATCCATATGAATGTACTGCTGGAAAAACACTTTTGACAGTTATGGAAAATGGCGATTTAGTTTCATGTAGGAGAATGCCAATATTTGTAGGAAATTTATTAGAAGAAAATATGTATGACTTATATAAAAAAAGTAAAATAATAAAAGGACTTCAAAAAGATACAACTCCCACAGAGTGTAGGAGTTGTGAACATTCTAAATTATGTGCCGGAGGATTAAAATGTCTTACATATGCCATTTATAGAGATTTAAACCATAAAGATGTAGGATGTAATATAAACTAAAAACAAAACATTCATCGTTTTGTTTTTATTTTAACCTCTTTAATATATAAATCTTTTCCTATGTCTTCTTCAACTTTTTTAGCTATTAGTATAGGATCAACTTTAGTTATTTCATTAAAAGCCCCACTAAATATAAAACCATTTAAATATGAAGTGAAATTATATGGGGTACATTCTATATAACCTTGATTTAATATTTTATTAGAAAAATCCTCATAGTTGTCAATCATATAATTATAAAAAGCAGTATTAGAATAAAATTGCCCATAAGTAGGGTCAACAATAAACCATTTTGCTCCATTTGTAGTATTGAAGCCTATTAAACTACTTCTATGAAAAGGAGCTCCCGGTATCAAATCATGAACTCTTATTTGTTCGTAACCTAAATTATTAACAATTGCGAATTTAAAGTTCTCTTTATCACATTCATTACATAACTTTTCCACTTCTTCTGGGAATATTTTAATATTATATCCCTTACGTAATAAATCAACTTGTGTTTTAATAACTTCATCTAATTTCATAGTTCACCTCAAATTTATATATATTATACCACTTTTTTAATAAGTATAGAATTATATAAATTATTTTATAAATATACTTTAAAATGACATGACAAGCATGATAAAATTAAAAAAATATGTAATTACGAAAAAAGAAAAGAAATATATGATTTATATTAGTATTTTGCGTGTGAGAGACAAATATTTTTGCAAAGAAAAAAGTGAAAAATCATATTCCTGACAAATGATATTATTCTGTAAGAATATAAGGCTTGCAATAGTTATAGGGTGGCAGTAAACATTTATAAAAAAGTATTATATATAATCGTAAGATATATTATTTAGAATAATTCTTTTTAAACTATTTAACAAAAAAAATATAAGTTATGGTATAATTATACATAGAAATAGCAAACTGATTATTAATTTTACACAATGGAGGCACAGAAAATATATAAAGCAATTGTTATAGAATATTTTAAAAAGGCAGGCACCATGGCAAAAAAATAGAAGAAAAATCTAATTTAATAAGGGGAAGATTATGAAAAAATTAAGAGTAGGAACAATATTAATTGCATTAGGAAATTTATTATATTTATCCTATATATTTTTCTGTGGAAGCAAAACAAGTGATTTTGGTAATTTTAGTAGTGGACTATTATTAGGACTATCAATTGGTTGCAACTTCATAGGTATAATTTTGACTGTAGCATATATCACTAAAAACAATAAATCAAAAAATTAAAAAATAGTTAAAAAAAGAATTATCAAAATAATAATTATTCTACAAATTGGAGATGAAAAGGAATGTATTCTAAAAATGAAGAAGAAATATTTAAATCTTTAAATAGTAATATTAATGGACTAGATAGTAAAGAAGCAAAGAAAAGATTAAGCAATTATGGACAAAACATTATATTGAGCAAGAAGAAAAAACCATGGATTTTAAGATTCTTAAAACAATTTAATGATACTATGATCATCATATTATTAGTAGTTGCACTACTTTTATATTTTTATGGATATTTTTATTCTCACGAGTATACTGATACTATTGTCATACTTTTTGTAGTCTTTATAAATGCTATTGTTGGATTTATACAAGAGGAAAAAGCCACTTTAATATTAAGAGATTTAAAAAAATATGAAACTAGTACTTGTAAAGTTAAAAGAAATGACAAAATAATAGTAATAAACACCAAAGAATTAGTTCCAGGAGATATAATTTATTTAGAATCTGGAGAAACTGTACCTGCTGATATCAGAATCCTTTCATGTGAGAATTTAAAAGTAGATGAATCAGCACTAACCGGAGAAAGTGTTCCGATTCAAAAAAGTTCAGATGTTTTAAAAGAAAACTTAATTCTTCAAGAACAAAAAAATATGTTGTTTTTAGGGACAAACATTACCAATGGAAAATGCACTGGTATAGTTGTAAGCACAGGGAAAAATAGTGAGTTAGGTAAAATTGCATTATCATTAAATGAAATTGATAGAATAGAAACTCCATTGCAATTAAAGATAAAAGAACTATCTAAAAAAATAACATTAATAGTATTTATTATTTTAATCTTTATATTTATTTTAGCATTGATTAATAAATATACGATATTAGAAATTATAATGCTATGTTCATCACTAGCAGTAGCAGCCATTCCTGAAGGATTACCAACCGTAATTACAATAACTTTATCTGTCGGTATATCTAACTTGGCAAAAAAGAAAACAGTAGTAAAACAAATGCAAGCAGTTGAAACTTTAGGAGCAATAGATATTATTTGTTCAGATAAAACAGGGACTATAACTCAAAATAAAATGTCTGTTAATGAAGAATATATTTTAGATGAGAATATGCTTAATTATATATGTGCTCTTTGCAATGATGGACTTATTTATAAAGATAAATATGTTGGAGATCCTACAGAAACTTGTTTATATGATTACTTATATAATAAAAAGCTTGATCCACTTAAAATAAGAAAAAAATGCGAGAGAATATTGGATATCCCATTTGATAGTGAAAGAAAGATGTTCACTACTTTAAATAAAATTGATAACGATATATATATACTATGTAAAGGTAGTATGGATTCTTTAATAGAAAAAGTAAATTTAACTAAAAGCGAGAAAAAGAATGTTCTAGATAAGGTTAAAACGTTATCTAAAGATGCTTTGAGAACCCTGGGGTTTGCTTATAAAAAAATAAATTATATACCAAAAGATATTAAAGAGCTAGAAAAAGAAGAAAATAATTTATCATTTGCAGGTATATTAGGGATGATAGACCCACCAAGGGAAAGTGTTAAGAAAAGCGTTCTTTTATGTAAAAATGCTGGAATTAGACCTATCATGATTACAGGAGACTCTATAGATACAGCAACAGCTATTGCCAAAAATGTTGGAATTATAGATAATGACAACGAAGCAATGCTTGGAAGCGAACTTGACAAATATAATGATAAAGAACTAAAAGATATTGTGAAAAAGTATTCAGTATTTGCAAGAGTTAATCCATCTCACAAGGAAAGAATTGTTTTTGCGCTTCAAAATAGTGGAAAAATAGTAGCAATGACTGGAGATGGAGTAAATGATGCTCCTGCTATTAAAGATGCCCATGTTGGCGTAGGAATGGGTATTACCGGGACCGATGTTACAAAGTCAGCTTCGGATATAGTATTAATGGATGATTCTTTTTCAACAATCGTTGTAGCAGTTGAAGAAGGAAGAAGAATATATAATAATATTAGAAATAATATAGTATTTTCATTATCAAGTAATTTTGCTGAGATATTTACTATTGTTATAGGTCTTCTTACTAAAACAACAATTTTATTACCCATTTACATTTTATTTATTGATTTGGTGACAGATTCTATTCCTAGCATATGTTTATCTTTTGAAAAGAGTGAAGATGGCATAATGAATAAAAAACCAAGAGGTATTAATAAGCCATTATTTACATCATTTATTAAATCTTGCATTGCATCTTCTGCTATAATAGAAACTATATTTGTAGTTATTACTTATTTTATTAGTTTAAAAATATATGGACAAGAAACAGCTATGTCATTAGCACTTCTTTCAATGGTAGTTCAAGAAATTGTTTATTCGGTATCTTGCAGAAATTTAAAACAATCTGTTATTAGGCAAGGACTATTTTCAAACAAAACAATGAATTATGGACTATTATTAATACTTTTAATTGAATTTATAGTGTTCGTTACACCACTTGGTAAATTAATAAGTATAACATCAATAGATTTCGCTTTAATACTAGTAGTATTTTTAATAAATTTAATGTCAATTTTTATTTATGAGTTAATTAAACCATTGTTAGTTAGATATTTTAAAGATTAAAAGTATGTAAGGAGTAAAAATATGTTTAAATGGATTAAAGAAAATAAAATTATGTTAATAACGATGTTGATATTTGAAATTGTAGCAATATCATTATTCATTTCAACAAAAAACATATTTTATTTATTAAATTTTAATTATATAGGAATTTGTATATCAATTGGAATGTATTTAATGCAGCATAAAGTTAAATTTGCAAGAGGTTTCGTACAATTAGCAGTTGGACTTTATATGCTTGTATACTTAGGTATTATATGTAGAGAAAACATGCAAATAGAAGGCTTTTGGTACTATTTGTTCTTAGGCGTTTTTGAAGCCGCAACAATACATTATTTTGTAGCTAAAATAGCTGGACCATTATTCTTTGGGAGAGGGTGGTGCGGTTATGCATGTTGGACTGGAATGATACTAGACTTATTGCCATATAAAATTCCTAAAAGTAATAGAAAAAAACTAGGATGGATTAGATATATTGTCTTTTTATTATCATTAACGTTTGTATCAGCATTGTTTATATTTAAGATAGATAATTTAGAGAATATAATGTTTTGGTCATTTATTATAGGAAATATAGTATATTATTTGCTAGGTATATTACTTGCATTTATATTTAAAGATAATAGAGCTTTTTGCAAGTATATATGTCCTATAACTGTTTTTCTAAAGCCAACTAGTTACTTTTCTTATTTAAGGGTTAAGTGTGATCACAATAAATGTATTAATTGTCATAAATGTATAAAAAACTGTCCAATGAATGTAGATATGTTAGATAATTCAAGAAAAAGAAAAAATGGTACTGAATGTATACTTTGTTGCAACTGTGTTAAAGAATGTCCTAAAAAGGCTTTAGAATTAAAATAATTAAAAGTAAATACCATTATATTCTAAAAGAAGATAGTACGATTACTAATCATATTTATTTTTTATTCATAGTAATAAATATTAATTGTTATATATAGAGGTGTTAAAATGAAAAAATATAATGTAATAGTGGTTTTTGAAAAAGACTTAAATAGAACTTTAATGTGTAAAAGGACGAAAGAACCTTACAAAGGAATGTTTAATTTAGTTGGTGGAAAAATTGATAAAGAAAATGATGGATTAAATGAAGCGTATAGAGAGTTGCGGGAAGAAACAAATATTAACTGTGATGATATTTCCTTGATTCATTTTATGAATATTGAATATGTTACTATGGGTAAATTAATTGAAGTATATTATGGTATATTGAATAAAGATGTATGCCTAGTTGAAGAAGTTAATAAACTTGAATGGGTTGATATAAACGATAACTTTTTTGATATGAATAAATATGCTGGAGAAGGTAATATAGGACACATCATTGAGGAGATAAAAATCGAGTTGAATAATAAAAACATTAATTTATAACTTTTGATTTTGTTTCATATTTAATTTTAGCAGGACAGGAGAATAAGCACGTTCAATGCGAAAATCCTTATTTTAAAAGTAAAAAGCATTTTTGCACTTGAGTTAATGAATATAATAATATAAAAAAACCTCACACACTAGTATTTAAGTGTACGAGTATTAATTAAAATGGAGTGATAGATAAGATAATTTGAAACCATCACTATATAACTAATTTCTATAAACATATGACTATATTTTATATGTTTTCAAAACAATTTAATAAAATTGATAAAAATAATGTTATAATTAATGCGTAAGGATAAATAATCTGAATTTATTTTAGACTATTTGGAAGCAGGTGAATAAATGGAAGTAGTAGATTTTAATAAAGTATTATCAAAATCCCTCGATGTAGTTGATGTTGGAATAAACAAGGGTTATTTTGATGAGAATAAAAAAGAAGAACTAAACAATAAGTTAGTTACTATATTTAATAATGGCATAGTTTATGATTTACCTGGTACATCAGTATATGGAATGTATTCTTCTAGTGAAAAAAAATTGTATTTTAATGCTAAAGTTTTTAAAACTGAAGAAGAAGCATTAGTTTATATATTACATGAGATTAAACATGGATTAGATCATTATGATGAATCGATTGGTTTTGAATATGAAGATAAAGGTGTTGGCATGAATGAAGGTGCTACTCAAAGGTTTGCGACTGATTTAGCAGAAGAAATGTTGCAGACTGAATTTCCTAGAAATATTCAATCTTCATTAGGAATACAATTTAATACATATTTAGACGAATATCAGATTGAAGATAAATTGAATGAATTGTTTTGTATAGCAACAGGAATAAGTATAAACGAATTTATTAAAATGCAAAATGACCCACAAAAAGAAGAATTTAAAAGATTAATTGATAAATTCAATCAACATGCTAGTTATGAAGTATTTAGAGAACTGCTAGATCAAATATATATGATTCAAGAAGAAACATGGCTTGATGAAAATCGCAATATGTTAGATAAAGAAAAAGAACCAACTGCTGAGCAAACAAAAAGAGCAATGAATCTAATAAGTCGTTGTAAAAAATTATTATTGAAATATGCAAAAAGAGCAAATATAACTGCTGTAGATAAAATTAAGGAGGTATCTTTTATGTCAATAGATGAGTATGGTCACATTATTAAAGATAGTTATGATGAACCAACTATACACACAAATTCAGAAGAAAATGATATAATGTCTGAAGAAAATATAGTTATGCAAGCAGATTATATCAATTATCAGCAAAACATTTTAAATCAAATTGGAAGTAATGCTTTTAATAATGAATGTGCTGTTGTTTTCGTTACCGAATTTAAATATGATAACTGTGAAAAAAATGTCTTTCTAAGAAAAGGAAACGACTATCAAAAAATTATAATTCCAATGAAGAATGATAAAACAATGGACATTGCTAATATTAGTGTTCAAAAAGTTGATGATATAAATGAGATAAAACTTTCAATTGAAGATTGTGAAACAGAATTTGGCGTTATTGCAAACGCTCCAGAATATGCAAGAGTTTTAAGTATGTCAGGTGATGATGGCAAAGCCCAAAGTATTTTAAATAAATGGAATTATTTTTTAAGTAGACAAAATGAATTAGATCAAATTAGACAAAGGGTTGAAGAACAGGATATAACATTTAGGAATAACATGGAAAGATTAAGAAGTTCATTAGGAGATAATGGGGAAACAACACCTCAGCAATCTTATTTTGATACCTTATTTAATAAAACCATTAAATATGGAAATATTGTAGTAAATGAAGATGGAATTAATATTGTAAATCCAGATGGTTCAATAAAATTTGCTACAGCTGAAGAAGAAGAACAATATATATCACAAATAAGAAGAGCTGTAGAGAATGGTGAAATATTATTAAATAGAGCTCAATTAGGAGTATTAGATTTATATACAAATGGTGATACTCATAAAAAAATGTAGTAAATACTCAATTAAAGTTCATATCACTTATGTTTGCACAAACTCTCAAAACAGATATAACTATTATCCTTATTCTAAATATAAATATGATGCTTCTAAATCACAAGAAAAAGTTAATATATTTATGTAATTATAAAAATATTGTTTTATAAAGAAAAAATCGAACTAAATAGTTGGACAATTTTTATAAATGTAGCGATACCAAAGGTTATTTGAAACTCTTAGTAATAAAAGCTGATAAACGACTAATTCCTAAAACAATAATACATATTTTTTTAGATATTAAATAGATTTAAAGAAAATTGAGTAAATAAAAGGTATAATGTATTTAGAAATTCATTCAGGGAATGATAATATGCTTAAAGAGTTAAAAATAGAATTAACTAATAAATGTTCTAGAATAATTAAAGAAGCAAAACTAATGGGTGCTGAAACTATAGTTTTTACTGGTGGAGAGACTTTAATGTATGATAGACTTCCTGGACTCGTAGAATTGACTTCAAAATTAGGAATGAAATCAACTATTTATATTTTTGCATATAGAACCGATGAAACTTTAAATAAATACAAACAATTAATTGATTTAGGGTTAAATAAAATAGTTTATTCACTTGCTGATTAACTATCTGATGAAGAAGATATTTCAATTTATGATAAGGCTGAATTCTTTGATAAAGTATCTGAAAACAATTATGCAAGATTATGATTTCATTATACTGTTTCAAAAGATTCTTTTACTAGATTAGAACAAGTAGTAAATGGACCTACTGATATGGATTTATCAAAAGGAAAATTATTAGAAATTAAAAAACTTTATTTAAACTCAAATGATAAAGATAGAATTAGATTAGGTATTAGTGAAAATATATAATCCAGAGTATTTTAGCAATAATAGAAAATTTAATACTGATGATTCTTGTTCTTCTTGTGAACAAACTATATATATAAAAGTGGTTGTATTGGACAAAATATAATTGCTAATTATATTGAAAATAAGAATGAAGTTTTAACGTTAAAAAGGTGTATTAATTCAAGCAATCAAAGTGTATGAGGTAGATATATGAAGAAAAGACAAGAAGTATATGATTTATATTGGTATTTTGCTTGTGAAAGGCAAAATATATTTTGGAAAAAAATAAATGGAGAATCTGCTCCATGGACTGAAGATAAAATTTTACAAGAATATAAGTTTTGTAATAGTTATAGAGTCAATGACAGAGTTAGCCAATACTTATTAAAGAATGTTATTTATAATGGTAAAAGATATACTGATGAAGATATGTTATTTAGAATATTAATATTTAAACTATTTAATAAAGAATCTACTTGGGAATTATTATTAAATAGTTTTGATGATATTACTTTAAAAACATTTAATATTAAAGATTATTCAATAGTATTGGAAAATGCTATATCTAGTGGTATTAAAATATATAATGATGCCTATATAAGTTGTGCTAATAAAGCATTTGGATATGATAGAAAACACGATAATCATTTAGCATTACTTAATAAAATGTTTAATGAAGATAGAATACAAGATAAAATAGTAAAGTGCAAAAATATGGAAGAAGCATTTAATATAATTAAAAGCTATCCATTAATTGGAAACTTCATGGCCTATCAATTAGTAACTGATATAAATTATAGTGAAGTGGTAGACTGGAAAGAAGATGAATTTACTATTGCTGGACCTGGATCACTTCGTGGAATAAAAAAATGTTTTATTGATAAAGGCAAAATGAGTAATGAAGATATAATTAGATATATGTATGAACATCAAGATGAAGAATTTAAAAGACTTAATTTAGATTTTAAAAGAATTTACAATAGACCATTGCAACTTATAGATTGTCAAAATATATTTTGTGAATTAGATAAATATTGTAGACAAGCATTACCGGATTTAAAATCGAATAGAACTAAAATAAAAAAGCACTACATACCGAAGAAAGAAAAAATAGAATATGTTTATCCAAAAAAGTGGAAGTTTTAAGGCTGGTAAGCTAGTAATTTATGATAATAGCGGATTTTAATGGATTTTTAGAGTTTAAAGAAGAAACTTATCCTTTTTCGCTTTCAAAAAACAAAATTACAATACACCCATACTCACTAGATAAATGAAATAGATTACTTGAAGAATGATTTCATCGTACTTCCAATAAAAAGAATAAATGGTTAGATAAAATAATTATTGAGGGTATAACCGATACAGAAAGGGTGTAAAATTTTTTGTTACGACAGTCCCACGTATTATAATGGATATTATACTTTTATAGTTGATTATATGTATATATATGATATAAATCACGAAACAAATGATACGTATGATATTAAAGACATAAGATTTAAAGGACCAGAAATAAATTATTTTTATAATGTATTTGATTACGTCAAAACTCGAAAAGTTCGAGCAGACTCGTCAATGGAACCTTAAAGGTTGAAGTCGGACAACCTTTATTTTTTATATAATAGGTAGTAATAAACTACTAACTGATGTAAGTATACCATGAAAATACGAATATAGTACAAAAATATAAATACAGTGACATTTACAGTGACATTTGTGGTATACTTTTATTAGTACGAGGAGTGATATAGGTGAAATTATTTGATGAAATAAAACCAGTGTTTTTTATTGACAATAAAATGAATAATCTATTAAATGATATAAATGTTAAACTTAAAAATATAAATGTTAATGATAAACAAAAAAGAAAATATATGATTTCAAAATCTAAAATAAGGTCAATTCATTCTTCACTTGCAATTGAAGCTAATTCATTATCTTTATTTGATGTAGAAAGTATATCAGAAAATAAACTAATATTAGGTAAAAAAGATGAAGTACAAGAAGTAAAAAATGCAATTGAAGCATATAATCATATAAATGAATATAATTATAAAAGTGAAAATGATTTATTAAAGTTACATAGGTTAATGATGAAATACTTTGATGAAGATAATGGTAATTATAGAAATCATGGAGAAGGAGTAAAAAGAAAAGATGAAATAATATATATGGCACCTGAATCAATTTTGGTTCCATCATTAATGAAAAGTTTATTTGAATATATAAGTAGTAGTGATTTAAATATTATTATTTTATCTGCAATTTTTCATTATTATTTTGTTTTTATTCATCCTTTTTCAGATGGAAACGGAAGATGTGCTAGATTTTGGGTAACATTAATGCTAATAAATTATGATAAAAATTTTGAATTTATACCGTTAGAAGAAGAGATATACTTAAATCAGGAAAACTACTACTTAGCTATAGCAGAATGTCATAATAATGGAAATGCAAATGTATTTATAAAGTTTATTTTACAGACAATTAATTCATCATTAGATAAATTGATAAAAAATAGTAATTTTGTTTGTAATGATATTCAAAATAAAATTATAGAACTAATAGCAAATAATAATAGAATTACGCAAAATGAAATAGCTAATATAACTAATGTTAATGTAAGAACCATTAAAAGAAATTTTAAAATATTAATAGATAATTTAATAATTGAAAGAATTGGTTCTGACAAAGCGGGATATTGGCAAATACTAAAATAATTATTAAGCAGGATAAAGAAATTGATAACACCACTATATTTAAAGTCTTATAAACAAAGAATTTATAGTGCTATCATTTCTTATTTTGCACTTGCAAAATTGAATTAAAAATATGTAAGAACTCTACCATACTTTTTATTTATTCTTTTTGATTAAAGGTATTATGGAACTATAATTTATTTCCAACAGTTGGAATGTGTTTAAAAATATTGGATGACTCTTGGATGTTTTAGGTTAGTGATAAAATTGGCAAAAATGATGGTATAATTATATATAGAAGTGACAGATAAATAGTAATTTAATAATTTAAAAAATTTCATTAAAAGATATTGACTCTCCCCTTAGAGTAGGTTGTATAAATAATTTGAGGAGGCAAGATATGTATAAAATAGGAGATTTTTCTAAAATGTCTAAAACCACCATAAAGGCATTAAGATACTATGAAAAAGAAGGATTATTAAAACCTGTTTTTATAGACCAAAATACGAGTTATAGGTATTATGAAAGTAGTCAGTTAGTTGATATTTCAAAGATAATATCCTTAAGGCAAATAGGCTTATCAATTAAAGACATTAAAAAAGTTTTAGATGGACAAGATATGTCGTTAATTCTTAATAAAAGAAAAAATGAAATTGAGAAAAATATTTCTAATTTTAATATTGAGCTTTCTAAAATAAATTATTTATTGGAGGAAAACAATATGAAAAATGAGATTTTTATCAAAGACATTCCAAGTTACATTATTTATTATCGTGATGGAATGATAGAGGATTTTAGTAAAATTACAGAATTTGTTTTACAAGCAGGAACAGAATGTGCAAAAGCAAATCCAAACTTAAAGTGCATAAACCCAGATTATTGTTATATCAGTTATTTAGATGGAGAATACAAAGAAAAAGATATCAAGATTAGATATGCACAAGCAGTTGAAAAATTAGGAAACGAAACTGATAAAGTTAAATTTATGAAATCAAATCCTATTACAGCAGTATGTATTTATCACAAAGGAGCTTATAATAATTTAAGAGATTCTTATAATATTATTTTAAAATACATTGAAGATAATGGATATGAGATAATAGATAATGCGAGAGAATGTTATATTGATGGATGTTGGAATAAAGAAAATGAAGAAGATTATTTAACAGAGATTCAATTTCCTGTTAAGAAAAGATAAATACAAATTACAATTTATTAGTTAGATTAGTTTGAAATATAACTAGTCTTTTTATTTTGAAAGAAAAATTTATTTGATGTCTAGTGTAGATGATTTTGACCATCTAGGGTAGATGAAAATTTCCATCCAAGATGGACAAAAATGTCTAACATAATATAATAAGTTAATATAAAGAATTAATATAACAAGAATATAAGTAATAATTTAAATTAGTATAAATATTTATATTAAAAAACAAGTATTAAGTTGGTACTTTACTTGTTTTAAAAATATTTTTATATAGCTGTGTTCTATCTGGATTTCTTATATTTGATAAATTAATAGTGATTATTCCGAGTTCTAATTTGTTACTTTTAAACTTATCATTATCTTGTATAGGTATTATTCTTAATAACAATGATATGTGGCATAACATAAGCAACATTAGTACCTGTTACATTTTTAATTGAGCCATTATTTATAATTGGAGTAGTATTTGTAAATCTTCCAATTATTTCAATTTTTCTTTTTAATTTATCATTTATTTTTAATTCTTTTGTTTCTATATTTAACATAAAAAGGGCTCTTTTACATAACAAAAAAACTAACTATTTCTAGTTAGCATTTATTGCTCCCAGAAGTTAATTTCCGAGCTTCCTATCAATTTGGAGCGAATAAACAACAAGTTACGAACCAAGTTCCCTTTCTAAAAATATTATATATGTATTGTTATTAAATTCCAATAGGCATATGGAAAAAAATACGTTTATATAGTATAATTTTTATAGTTTAAAATTAGTAAAAGTTAGGAAGTTATATATGAAAATAGGAATAGATATAGACAATGTAATATCAAATTTTAACGATACTTTATTAAATGAATATTTGCTACATGATAAAAAAATAAGAAATTCGGGTGTTATAAATAAAAATGCTGATTATATTAGAAAAGGAATGTTTGATTGGAATGAAGATGAAGAAACCAATTTTTATAAAAATAATATAGAAAGAATAGCAAAAAAATTAGGTGTTATTGAAGGAGCTAAAGAATATATAGATAAGCTTCATGATGATGGTCATGTTATTTGTATTATCACAGGAAGAAATAATGGAGAATATACAGAACCATATAATATGACAAAAAAGTGGCTTGATGAAAATAATATTTATTATGATAACTTGATTTTAACAGATGCCTATGATAAACACGCTAAAACTAAGCAATGTTTAGAGCATAATATTGATATTATGATTGATGACTCTGTTCGGATATGTAATGATTGTATTGAAAATGGAATAACAACAGTTTTAATGGATACACCTTATAACAAATCTTCTAATATCCAAAGAGTTAAAAGTTGGGAAGAATTTTATAGATATGTCTCAAATTATAAAAAAGATAAAATTAATATAATATTAGATACTGATACTTATAATGAATGTGATGATCAATTTGCATTATCATATTTAATAAAATCGAAAGACTTATTTAATATTGAAGCAATAACAATTGCACCATATTCTCATACAAAAAGAGATGTAAAAGTAAGGGATAGCCAAGAGTTAAGTTATAATGAAATTTTAAAGATATGTAATTGGTTAAACTTTGATACAGATAATAAGGTGTTTAAAGGTTCGGTGGATTACATTCAAAACGGTTATGATGAAAAAAATGTTGCTGTAAATAAAATTATAGAAATAGCTTTAAAAAATAATAAAACTTATATATTAGGGATTGGCGCTATTACTAATATTGCTTTAGCAATAAAAAAAGAACCAAAAATAGTAAACAAAATAGAAATTATTTGGTTAGGTGGCAATGAACTTGGCTACAAAGATAACCTTGAATATAATTTTAGACAAGATGTTGAAGCTGTAAAAATAGTATTTGAATCAAAAGTGAAGTTAACTATACTTCCTTGTAAAAATGTTGTTTCAGAATTAAGAATTGATATTAATACTCTAAAAAAACATTTAGAGAACAAATCAGACTTATGTAATTATTTAATTGAAAGATTTTATAATGATGGATATCATGGTGTGCAAGAATCAAGAGTAATATGGGATATATCAGTAATAGCTTATATGATAAATAAAAATTGGTTTGAAACGGAACAAATAAGTTGTCCTAATATAAGAAAGGATACTTCTTATGAAGTAACGTACAATAGACATAATATTATTTTTGTTACTAAATTAGATAGAAATAAAATATATGATGATTTATTTAAAAAGATAGGAGAATGAAGATGAAATTAACAAGTAAAGAAGCAAGAACATTATTAGAAACAGAAAGAAAAAACACAACAGATGATAGATGGATAGAACACTGTATATCTGTAGGTGATAGTGCTTTTAGAATTGCTAAAGCATTATGTGAAAAAGGAATAAATGTAGATATAGACAAAGCAACTACTCTAGGATATTTACATGATATTGGTAAGTATAATGGTGAGTCACATGGACATGTTATGAGGGGATATGAATACTTAAAAAACAAAGGATATGATGATGAATATGCAAATATATGCTTAACTCATTCATACTTAAATAATGATATAGTGTGTACTGCCGGAGGAGTTCCAAATCCAAATGATAATCCTTTTTTAACAAATTTTATAAAAAATCATGAATATACTATAGAGGAAAAGATAATAAATTTATGTGATTTGATGTGTCCACAAGGAAATAAAGTATTTACAATTGATAAAAGGTTAATCGATATAATGATTAGAAGAGGTGTGTATTCTAACACCCAGTATCATATTAAAGAAACATATAAATTAAAAGAATATTTTGATAATTTATTAGGATATAATTTGTATGACTTGTTTCCAGAAGTAAAAGAAAATTTATAAAATGAATTGGGAATTTCCCATGGACGAATTTATACGAGAGTACAAATTCAGTGCTGGCTAGACATAGATTTAATTCCCATATTCAAAAAAATATGCAAAAAGAGGATTAAATTATTTTGATAATTTTTTCCTCTTTTTTGAAAATCATTTATATAAAATAAAAACTCACGAACAATTAAGTCCGTAAGTTGATTTCAAATGGAGCGAATGTCGTAGGTATCTACAACTTTTCACTTCTTAACGATTTGATACATAAAATTTTAATCTATAATAAAATTGTACCACAAATTATAAAAAATAGTTTAAAAAACCGATAATATTGCAATAATTGCTTTATATTCAAATGAAAATATGATAGAATTAAGATAGTTGAGTATCTAAAATGATACTCTTTTCTTTTGGAAAGAAGGTACATATGAAGAAAAAGCGATTTAGCGAATATAATAACTATAAATATGACTTATCTAAAGATACATGGTTTAATCCTGTTGTAGAATGGGATTCTAAACTCTTTATTGATCCTTTATTACTAAAAAGAACTAATATTAAAGAGCTAAAAAATTGTTATCAAGAGTTAATTAAATTCTTTAAAAATGCTTGTGTTGCATTAAAAACAAAATCAATACCAAAAACATTAGTAGAAAATATGTTAAATTTTAGAGAGGTTGAAGAAGCACAACTAGGATACTCTTATAATAGCAATAAAGGTAGTGGCTTTTCTGGTTTAACTGCTTTAAAATTTTTTGAAAACTTTTCTAAATATATAGATTTAAAAATATTTAATTACGATGAACTGGAAGAAATTACTCTATTTGAAGAAAATGTTGATCTTGATAGGATAACTGATATGATATTGTCTATAACAAAACGCTATTTTATAGCATATAGTTGTAGTATTGCAGAAAAAGAGGGATTTCCTTTAGATAAATTTAATATATTAACTCATTTTAATTTTGACGAAATGAGTTGGATATCTGAGATAGTTAAATTACCTTACATAATTAACAATGAGAATAAAAAAGTCCCTGTATTATTGGTTCCACATTCTATCTTAGTTGGAGAATTACATTATAATTCTGAAAACTTTATTACTTGGTTATGGAATAATGAAACAGACTATGTAAAAGATACATTTGAATATAATATAAAAAAAGAATTAGAGTCCAACAAAAAGGAAATTATAGAAAAAATTATAGAAAATAACGATACTGACCTTTTTAAAAGGTTTGGTAATGAACCTGTTGAACCATATGATTTACAAAAAGATAAAGATATAATTAACAAAGTTTATGATTTTGTTAAAGATATAAAAATATCAAATAAAGATAGCGAAATTTCTGTGCTAGAAATGGCTGATGATTTAATAAATGATATCGAACATGCTGTACAAGATGAAAGAGGATGGTCCTTACTATTAAGTGATACAAGTATTAAATTTAGAGCCGAACCAATTATATCAAAGTTTTCCCACCTAATTATAGAAAGAAAATCTGAGAGTTTGGGATTTAATTTAGATATTTCCCCTGAAACAAATAAAGGTAGAGGTCCTGTTGATTTTAAACTATCTAGAGGTAGAGAAAAAGTGTTAATTGAAATAAAAACTTCTACACATCCAGATTTAATGACTTGTATAGAAGATCATAAACAATTGCATCAATATATGAAACAAGAAAGTTGCAAAGATGCAATTTTATTAGTTTTTTATAATAAAGAATCTGATTTAGAAAAAATAAATGAACTGCATACTAAAGTAGCAGAGTCTAATAAAAGAAATAACCATAATATGATGATAAGGACAATAAATTGCATACCTGGTCCGTCAGCTTCTAATTTATAAATATGAAGATATGATTCTAATAAAAAAACTAATAATTATAGTGTATTAATATACATACAAAGAGGTTTTGTTGTAAAAAATGAAATATTAAAATAAATAATTGAACAAATTAAGAAATGTGAATTAACTAAGTCATTTTCTGATGTTGAAGAATTTAAAAAATAGGCATCAGAATTAAATAATACTCAGATAAGTAATTTCCTTAGTTTGGATATAAATTTAGAAGAAATAACGGAATATATAGTAAGTCTTACAGGAGAAGATATTAAGTATTCAGTAACCTCAATAAACTTTAAATTTGTGTTCTCAAATATTTTAACTTTGCCATTTTTGGTTTTATAATTATACATTTAATAATATCAATAATAGTTGAGTTATGTTTTAATGTTTCTATTGTTTTAAAATTAAGCATTAAAAATGTCCTTCTTCCTAGAAAGAGAACATCTATATATGTCTTCCAAGCTAACAGTGAGTTAGATTTTAGACATTAAAAAACTTACGACACCATAATAGATCCGTAAGTTGTATTCAAATGGAGCGGACGAGGGGAATCGGACCCCCGTCTCAACCTTGGCAAGGTTGCATTCTACCATTAAACCACGTCCGCAAATAAAAAACTGATAAACAGTTTTATTAATAAAATGGAGGGCCTAGTCGGATTTGAACCAACGCTCAGGGAGTTGCAGTCCCACGCCTTACCACTTGGCTATAGACCCATTTCATTTGTAAATTAATTTTATCTAAAAACTTAGAAAATGTCAATAAAAGACTTTACTTTTTTTCTTTATATGCTAAACTTTATATGTTTATGAGGTGATTTATAGTGAAAGAAGTAATATTAGATGCACTAATTGATTCTATAAAACTTTTACCATTTCTATTTATAGTATATTTAATAATGGAATTTTTAGAACACAAGTCAAATTCCAAAACAGAAAAAATAATTAAAAAATCCGGAAAGTTTGGACCGGTTGTTGGTAGTATCCTTGGCGCATTCCCACAATGCGGATTTTCAGTCATGGCATCAAACCTTTATATAGTAAGAATAATATCACTTGGGACGTTAATATCAATTTATTTATCAACCTCAGATGAAATGCTTCCAATATTATTATCTTCTAATGCCTCAATCCCAACTATTGTAAAATTTCTTTTAGTTAAAGTTATAATAGGTATGCTTGCAGGATTAATAATAGATTTGTTTGTAAATAGAAAATCTAAAAAAATTGCTCCAGAAATTTCTAAAATGTGTGATCACAATCACTGTCACTGCGAAGAAAACATTTGGTTATCAGCACTTAAGCATACTCTTACAATTTTTATATTTATCCTTGGAATAAATTTTGGAATGGATATTATTATTCATATAATAGGTGAGGACAAAATATCATCATTCTTAGTCGCAAGTACATTTCTAGGACCTATTTTATCAGGACTTATTGGTCTTATACCTAATTGTGCTTCATCTGTAGTTATTACAGAATTATATCTAAACAATGCCCTAACTTTTGGTTCTGCGATTTCAGGACTTTTATGCGCAAGTGGGTTAGGAATCTTAGTACTATTTAAAGTAAATAAAAATTATAAAGAAAACATTAAAATTTTATTACTAGTATATATAATCAGTATATTAGTAGGTATAATATTCAACTTATTAAACGTAACAATTTAATAAGTTTTTTTGTATTATATCTTTACTTATCTCACATAATAGTATTGTAGTAGAATTTCATAAAAAAATTAAAAAAAATTAGCACTCTCTATTGACAATTGCTAATAGAGTGGTATAATTATAATTGTTCGGAGGAGGAATGAATTATGAAATTAGTACCAAGAGATGAAAGTTTCTTTTTGGATGATGTTTTTGGTGATTTCCTAAGCTCTAAAGACACCGCCAATATGAAATGTGATATTTATGAGAAAGGAGATAAGTATTACATTGAAATGGATACACCAGGTTACTCAAAAGATGATACAACAATTGAATGTGACAATGGATATCTAACTGTAAAAGTATCAAAGAAAGAGGAAAGTTCTGATGAAGAGAAAAATTACATCAGACGTGAAAGAAGTACTCGTGAATATAGTAGAAGCTTCTATGTAGGAGATGTTGATCCTGAAAGCATTAAGGCAAGCTTTAAAAATGGTTGCTTAACTGTTGAAGTTCCAAAAGAAGAGAAAAAAGAGACTAAAAAATTAATTCAAATCGAAGAGAAATAATTTCTCTTTTTTCTTTTGCTCTTTTTATCTATATGAGGTACAATATTATTAAGGGAACTTAGAAAGAGGTGTTATATGGATAAAAGAATAAAAGAAGCTCTAGATAATGAAATAAAAAGACAACACAATAACATTGAACTTATTGCAAGTGAAAATTATGTCTCAGATGATGTATTAGCATTACAAGGAAGCATTTTTACAAATAAATATGCCGAAGGATATCCTGGTAAAAGATATTATGGAGGATGTGTAAACGTAGATGTTGTTGAAAACTTAGCAATAGAATACTTACAAAAACTATTTGGCTGCAAGTATGCAAACGTTCAACCTCATAGTGGTAGCAGTGCAAATATGGCAGTATATAGAGCACTATTAGAAAAAGGCGATACTGTTATGGGAATGAACTTATCACATGGTGGACATTTAACTCATGGGCATCCTATAAACTTTAGTGGAATTGACTATAAAATAATTGGGTATGATGTGAATCCAAAAACAGAATTAATAGATTATGATGAAGTAGAAAGACTTGCTAAAGAAAATAAGCCAAAAATGATTATTGCGGGTGCAAGCGCTTATTCTAGAATAATAGATTTTAAAAGATTTAGAGAAATTGCTGATAGTGTAGGAGCATACTTAATGGTTGATATGGCACATATTGCTGGATTAGTAGCCGCAGGTCTTCATCCAAATCCAGTTGAATATGCAGATGTTGTTACATCAACTACACATAAAACATTAAGAGGACCACGTGGTGGAATAATATTAACCAATAGCGAAGAAATAATTAAAAAGATTAATAAAACAATATTCCCAGGAATTCAGGGTGGACCACTTATGCATGTTATAGCTGCAAAAGCGCAAAGCTTTAGTGAGGCACTAGACCCATCTTTTAAAACTTATCAAGAACAAGTATTAAAAAATATAAAAGCACTTAGTAAGTCGTTAGAAGAAAATGGATTTAGAATAGTATCTGGTGGTACAGATAATCACTTGATACTTGTAGATGTTACCTCATCAAACCTAACAGGTAAAGAAGCAGAAAAACTACTTGATGAAATAAACATAACAGTTAATAAAAATACTATTCCTTACGATAAAGCATCGCCTATGATTACATCTGGCATAAGAATAGGATCTCCTGCAATGACTACACGTGGATTAAAAGAAGCTGAATTCTATGAAATCGGAAATATAATAAGTGATGCATTATTAAAAAAAGATACAGAAGAAAATTTAAAACTTCGTGTATCTAAAATAATAGATAGATGTAAAAAATAAAAGAAGTGACTATTTAGTGAACTTGTCAATAAAAAGTAGACACTAAAAGA